>ERZ859980.566-NODE-566-length-22056-cov-1.655652_pt1 | contig 22056 bp, 23 predicted proteins | sample MGYA00509984_ERZ859980 | MGnify/ENA primary metagenome ERZ859980 (study PRJEB30046, sample SAMN00715173) | human gut metagenome | study: EMG produced TPA metagenomics assembly of the A metagenome-wide association study of gut microbiota in type 2... | reverse complement strand
TTACAACACCTATTGTTAATATTCCCATTTCTTTAGCACATGCTGCAACTATTGGAGCTGCACCAGTTCCAGTTCCGTCCACCCATTCCGGCTGTTACGAATACCATGTCTGCGCCTCGTAAAGCTTCTGTTATTTCAGATTTACTTTCTTCAGCTGCTTGTGCACCAATATCAGGGTTAGCTCCAGCTCCTATCCTCTTGTTATTTTTTCCCCTATTTGTATTTTAGATGCAGCTTTGATAATAATAATGCTTGTCTATCTGTATTTACTGCTACAAATTCTACTCCTCTTATTCCTGAGTCAACCATTCTGTTTACGGCGTTTGTTCCGCTCCACCTACACCAATTACTTTTATTGTAGCTGTTCCATCTATCATTATTCCACTTTCTTCTGCGCTATCCATTATCATAATGTTTTCCTCCCTATTTATAAATTAAAATTAATAACATCCTTTTTTGAGTACTCTGTATACTCTTCCATATTTTACGAGTAGAAAAAATCTTTAATCTTTTCTAAAATAACTTTTACTATACTTTTTTCAGAGTGTGTATCTATACTGCTTGATACATTTTTAGCAAACTGTCTTGATGCAACATATCTAACTAATGCATATGCAGTTCTGTAACCTGGTCTTATAGTGCTTACCATTCTTCCTGTTGAAATTTTTACTGGTATATTTAAAATTACTTTTCCTGCTACATCACTTTTACTAATATTTACAATTCCTTGGCCTGTTAAAACTACATTGTTTATTCTTTGTTTTACTCCGTGTGCTGTTATATCATCATTTATAAGTTTAAACATTTCTTCTATTCTTGCTTCTATTATTTCAATAAGCTCTGAACTTTTTATAATTTTATTTTTATTTTCGTCTTTACATGTATTTAACATTATTTCATTGTCATTGTCAATATATGATTTCATTGCTAAACCATATTGTTTTTTTAATTTATCAGCCTCTTCAACCGAAATATTTAAAACTAGCGCTATATCGTTTGTTATATTATCTCCACCTAATGGAATTGTATTTGTGTATATAAATTCTGTTCCTTCAAAAACTCCAATTTCTGTATTTCCTGCTCCAATGTCAAGAATCATTATATTATCATTTAGTTCGTTTGTATCTAGCACTACATTTTTTTCTGCTAGTGTTATTGGGACTATTCCATCAATTTCCAAATCTGCTTTTCTGAAAATATTATGTATTTGTCTTATATACTCTTTATTTGCAAGAACTATTTGTGCTTTTAATGTAAATGATGCACAGAAACTTCCTATTGGATCTGAGATTGTTTTTCCATCATCTAATATGAATTTTTCTGCTACTATATCTATTATTGTTTTATTTTCCGGTACATCTATATCTTTTGCTTGCATTATTGCTGATGATACATCTTTTGCAGATATTCCGGCATATCTATCTTTTACTTCTTTTGTCACACTATTTTGTACTATTGTAACATCTTTTCCATGTATTGTTATATATGCTGAATTTATTTTTAAGTCTGAATCTGTTTCAGCATCTTCAATAGTCTTTACTATAGTTCTTATAACTTCTTCTTCATTTATTATTTTTCCTTTTTTAATTCCATTGCACATATTGCTGGCACTACAAATTGTTTCAATCTGACCAAAATTGTTTACTTCACCTATGACAAGACTGATTTTTGAAGTACCAATATCCATACCTACAATTATATCTCCAACAGCCAAGGTTAACTCCTCCATCTATAACTCTTTTTATATATCCATAAGAATATTATATTTCCGCCAAAATGTCAATACTAATTGTTATATTTTTGTAATAATACCGTAATATTTTTGTAATACTGTCGCCTAAATATATCTCATTTTGCTTTTTCTGTTTTTTTGCTCTTTTTTGCTTTGAAAAAATTTGTACACTTTTCTAGGTAATATCTACGTATTACTCCTAAATTAAAGAATATTCTTCCTACAAAAACAAATATTGCTGCTAAGTATATATCAACATTTAATCTTGCACCTAAATATGTTAATAATATTGATAATATAGCATTTCCTAAAAAGCCAGAAATAAATACTCCCATATCAAAATTCTTTTTTATTGATGCAACAACACCTCCAAATATTGTATCTAGAGCTGCAACTATTGCAATTGCTAAATATTCTGAATATGTATATGATATTATTGGTGCAAAATTTCCTATTAAAGCACCTATTACACAACCTACTATAATTGCTATATATACCATTATTTATCTTCTCCTTTATCTATATATTTTAAATCTATATCTTTATTGTATTTATAAATTGTTATATTGTCATTTTCTTCAATTTTAATATCATATCCCGCATTTTTATATAAGTCAATATAACCTTCATCTTTTAGATTTAATGTTTCTAATAATTTTTTCTTATCTCCAATTGCTTTTATTGTATATGGAGATGAAATTCTTTGATCCCCATTTAGTAATATATATTTTTTAGATATTTCTACAATTTCTGTTGAATTTATTACTCTATTATCATTTATTGAAATTGCTGTTGCTCCAGCATACTTTAATTCATTAACAAAATCTACTAAATTGCTATAACTGTAAGATTGATCTCCTGTATCTGTAAGAGTTAATACAACACCTTCTCCTGTTACATCTGTTAATCCTATAGTTTCTTCATATTCATGCAATTCATTATTTAATACTTCAGAAGCTTTTTGATTATTATTTAAAGTTTCTTTATATTCTTTTATTTTTTCTTCATTTTCTGAAATTTTATTTTGAATTTCATCATTTTTTTCTTTTAATTCAACAATTTGATTTCGTAGCTCTTCTTCTTGCATACTTTCTAAGCTAGTTATATCTGTTTGATTTATTGTTTTAAACTGTATGCTCATTATTACCACAAGAAACATTGCGATAATTCCAAAAACTATTGAAATTACAACTTTATTTTTTCCCATTTTAAACCCAAATCCTTTCATAAATTTTTATTAAATAGATTATTATATTTCTTTATCAATTTCAATAGAATCTGCCTTTTTTATGCTAGTCAACACTCCATATTTTTTTAATTTATATAATGTTCCACCATTTTTTGTTAATTCTCCATATAATAAATCTTTATCTCCAATTGCATTAATTACAAACGGACTTCCAACTTTTTCTCCATTTATTTGTATTACATTTCCAGCACAATTAATACTTGTTGAATTAACTATTCTTTTTCCATTTATTGAAATTGCTTCAGCTCCTGCAATTTTTAATTCATTTATTATTGCAACTAAATTACCATCGTGAACTAAATAATTAGAATTATTTATACTTGCAAAAGAACTGTTATCTTTTTGCTCATTGTTATCAGCTACAGTTATTGTAACACCTTCACCTTGAACTTTTGTTAAGCCTAAAATAATTTCATATTTTTTTATTTTTCTTGTGTTTCTACATCTGATTCTATATTTAACACATTATTTCTTAAGTTTTCAAGCTCTTTATCTGTATCAGCTAATTTTTTTACCGAATCTTCATAATTCGTTTTAGTTTGTAATAGTGATTTTTTTAAATTGCTATCTGTTAATTGTATTGTTCCACTTATATCTGCTGCTTTAATTGTTTTTAATTGCACACTAATTCCAACTGTTAAAATCATTGATAAAATTCCTAAAGTTATTACAGGTTTTATCTTTTTCATTAAAATCTCCTTTCTTGCAGTTTATATTTCATTGTATTTATTAATTTTTATAGATTTTCTGAATTTATTTCAATACTTACACCTGACTCTCTTATATTTTCTATTGTACCTCCTGGTCTAATTAATCCACTATACATAAGATTAGAGTCACCAATTGCTTTTATTATAAAATTTTCTGAAACTTCTGTATCATTTATTTCTATTTTATTTTTTACCATCTCTATTGCTGTTGTTCCAACTATTCTTTGATTATTTATTTCAATTGCTTCTGCCCCTGCATTTTTAATTTCGTTCACTATATCTCTTAAATCTTTTACCATATCAGCTTTCGCTTCATTATCACTAGGCTTATACTTTATTATAATACCTTGACCAGTTACATCTGTTTTTCCAGAAACTATTGTATATTTTTTTATTAATTCACTTGTGTCTTTTGACGATGAATCATTTTGTGCAGCTTGATTTCTGGCATCATCAAGTTCACTTGTCGTATTTTGAAATTTTTCTGCCAATTTTACGTTTTCATCGTTTAATCTAAAAATTTCATCTTTTAGTTTATCTGTAATTTTAGTTTGAGAAGACTCTGATTCACTTAAACTAGAAACTCTTAATTGCACAGTTATTGCAAATGTTAAAATTAAACATAATATTCCAAATACTAATGCTTTTCCAAATTTTTTCATATATTCTCCTTTATACTTTTTCTCTAAAATATGGATACTCTCCGTTATTTAAATCAACATTACAAAAACTTCACCTTCATAATCTTGCTCTTTAGACATAATTTCTTTTACAAAATTCATTTTTTCATTTAATGATGTCATATTTCCTAAATGTGCTACCTTGTGCAAATTTTCAAAATTAACTATATAATCATTTTTGTCTTTTATATCAATGCTTGTAAGTTCATTTAGCAAATTATTTTTTTCAAGTTCTTGTATTATTTGTGGTATATTGTTAATTTTTTCTATATCACTTTCTTCAATTTTATTTCCAATTGTAAAATCAGTTGTTTGATATCCAACTATTGTAGTTAAATCTTTTGCATCTGAATTTAATTCTAATATGTATCCTTGTTCATCAATATATATATATTGACTATCACTTTTTAGTTGATATTTGGGGGTACGCTCTTCAATTTGTATTTCTATTGCATTAGGAAGTTTTCTTTTAATTTTTACATTTTCTACATATGAGTTATTTTTTATGCTGTTTATAATATCCTTTTTATTTATTGAATATATATTTTGTCCAATATTTATTGTAGATAAATCTTTTATCTCCGCTTCAGTAAGTATTTTATTATTTTCTATTTTTACATTAATTTTATTTATATTAAAAAACGAAGATTTCATAAAACAAATTATTCCTACTACAATTAATATAATTATAATAAGAAATAAAAAGCTAATAATTATTTTCTTTTTCTTTACATTATTTACCTTTTTATTATTTTTTCGAGGGTTGTTATTATGTGGCTTTTTATTTTTCTTTTCCGAATTTTTTTTACTTTTTGCACTACTTTTTTTTGGAACTTGACTTGACATTCCAATTATTATTTCATCATTTAAATTTATATGTTCATCTTTAATTTTAGTTATTTCTTCTGCTCTTTTTTTATTTTTCTTTACATTAGAATAAACTATTGCTCTTTTTTTATTACTTTTTGCCATTTACTAACTTCCCTCCCTAAAATATTAATTAAACTTATTAATTAGATTCTTCTAGTTTTATCTTTGCACCTAAACTACCTAACTTATTTTCTAGGTTTTCGTATCCTCTTTGTATATATCCTATATTTTCAACTCTAGATTTACCTTTTGCCATTAATCCAGCAATTACAAGAGCTGCACCGCCTCTTAAATCTGTGCATACTACAGTTGTTGCATTTATTTTTCTTGCCCCTTTAATTATAGCTGTTTTTCCTTCTACAGTAATTTTTGCGCCCATTTTTCTAAGTTCAGAAATATATTTATATCTACTTTCGAAAATATTTTCTACAATTATTGATGTTCCACTTGCCTTTACTAACATCGTCGCAAAAATTTGTTGTAAATCTGTTGGGAATCCTGGATATGTCATTGTTTTTATATCAATTGATTTCAATTTTTTTGGTGCATTTAAAGTTATTTTTTTATTATTTATTTCTATTTTGCATCCAGTTTCTTCTAATTTGTTTATTACTGCAGTTAAATGCTCTGGCATTACATTATCTAATGTTACATTTCCTCCTGTAGCAGCCACTGCACATAAAATAGTACCAGCTTCAATTCTATCGGCATTATATTATAGCTTACTCCTGATAATTTTTCAACACCATCAATTATAATTTGGTTTGTTCCTTCTCCTTGTATTTTAGCTCCCATTTTTTTCAAAAATTGTACCATATCAATTATTTCTGGTTCCATTGCTGCATTATTTATTGTTGTAGTTCCTGTCGACAATACTGTAGCTAAAATTATATTTTCTGTTGCTCCAACACTTGGAAAATCTAAATCAATATTAGTACCAATTATTTTATTCGCTTTACACTTAATAAATCCTGCCTCTTCTGTAATTTCTACTCCAAGTTTTTTAAAAGCATTTATGTGTAAATCGATTGGTCTTGATCCAATATCACAACCTCCTGGATATGAAAATGTTACTTCTTTAAACCTCCCTAATAATGCACCTGCCATAATAACTGTTGATCTCATTTCTCTCATTAGATGTTCTGGTATTTCTGTTTTTGTTATATGTTTTGAATTAATCTCTATTTTACCACTATTTTGCTTGATTTTGCAACCCAAAAGTTTTAGAATTTCCAAAGTTGTTTTAGTATCTTTTATTTGTGGTACATTATACAATTTATTTGTTTTTTCACTTAATATTGTTGCAGCTAATATTGGTAATGAAGCATTTTTTGAACCACTTATTTTTACAGTTCCTTCTAATTTTTTTCCACCTTCAATTATGTAAGATTTCATTATTTACACTCCCTTCATAATGTTTATGTTATATATTATGTAGATTTTTAGAAGGTGTGAGATTTTGATATTCAATTTATATTTTTCATACAAAACACTTTGAGTTCACAATATGGACAAAATTCATTGTTATATTATTTATAATGTTAGTAACAAATTTTACTCCAGTTACTAACAATACAACATCCCCTTTTATTTTCAGAAAAAGCACTTGAAAAAGTGCTTTTTTGTTTTTTATTATTTTTTTCGAATACTTTATTTTGACCCACATATATTCTTATTATTAGTATATATGGAGGACTTAATGAAAAAAATAAATACCTTTATAAAAAATGGTTTAATTCTTACTATTTCAACTTTATTTTTACGTTTAATTGCTGTTTTATTTAACATATTTTTATCTAATAAAATAAGTAGCTCCTTATTAGGTACATTTGGAATTATATTATCTGTATTTGCATTTTTTCTAACAATAGCTTTGTCTGGAATAAATCTTTCATCTACTAGATTGGTATCTGAAGATTATTCTTTTAATAAATCAAAAAATGTTCATAATATAATCAAGAGCTGTTTTAAATATTGTATTTTTTTTAGCCTGTTATCTATTTTTATTATGATAATATTTTCTCCTTATATTACAAATAATATTTTAAATAACACTATTTCAATTAATTTGTTATATATATTAGCAATTGCTTTACCTTTTTGCTCTTTATCCTCTTGCTTAAATGGTTATTTTATGGCATATGAAAAAATAAAAACAGTAATTATTTCACAAGTTATTGAAATATTAATGCAAATTTCTATTATTTTGCTTTTTTATTATAATAATTTTTTCGCAAATAATTATCAAATCTGCTTTGCTCTTGTAATAAGTACTGTTATTGCTGATATTTGTTCATTTGTATACTTAATTTATTATTATAATATTGATTATAAAAAAAGTTTTACTAACACAAATTATCAATCTAATTTTATTAAAGAAATATGCAAAATTTCGTTACCTGTAGCACTTACTACATATATAAAATCTGGTCTTTCTACATTAAAAAATACTTTAATTCCACTTGCTTTAGTACAATATGGTTTATCACATAATGAAGCTCTATCTTATTATGGTTTAATTTCTAGCACAGTAATGAGTTTAATTTTATTTCCTTTAACATTTATACAGTCATATAGTAATTTATTGATACCAAAACTTTCAAAATATAATATTAATACAGATTTGAATAAAATTATAAAGATAACAAAAAAATGTCTAATATTAACTTTTATATTTTCTATTATCACTACGATCGTTTTGATAGTTTTTTCACATTGGATTGATGATAATTTATATAAAACATTATCAGTTGAATTCTATATAAAAATACTCTCACCAATTATTGTATATATTTATATGGATAGTGTTATAGATAGCCTATTAAAGAGCCTTAACCTTCAAGTATATGTAATGATAATTAATATCTTTGATTTGTTAATTAGCATTTTATTTATTAGATTTTTAATACCACAATTTGGAATAAATTCTTATATATTTATTTTATATTTTAGCGAAATTTTTAACTTTTTACTAAGCTTGTTTATTCTTTGTAAAAAATTTAGTTTTTTAAAGAGCTCTGTTGTAACACATAAAAAATATTGTGTTTTCAAAAATCATACATATAAAAAAATAGAGCCTATGACATAGCCTCTATTTTTTTATATGTATGATTATTTTTTTCGTAATTCTTTTTTAGCTTAACTTTCTGTTTAGTCTTTTTTATTTTATTTTCTTTTGATTTATTTTCATTAACTTTATACTTTTCAAGAATTTTTACCAAATCTTTAGAGTCTCTATTAAAATGCTCTATTGTTTCTAAGTACTCTTTTGATCTATATTTTTTATGCAATGTATTAATTGAATCTAAAATATCCTTAAAATTTTCTTCCATTTTACAACCTTTTCTTTCTATATATATTACATATTTTCTAAAGTTTCTTTTAATTTATTCAATTCATCTTCAGTTAAAGTAATACCTTTTCCCATTCTTGTGTGGTCTTCGTTCCAGTCACGAAGATCATATTTTGGTGCAAAATCATTCCATTTTACTAAATTAATTTCCTTTTTCCATCCTTTTTCTGTTTCTGATAGCACTCCAATTTTTTTTATTATTTCAAATTTCAAATCTGCCATTTGTTCAACCTCCGCTTTTGTTTTTTTTATTATATTATTAAAAAATCCATTTGTCTATCCCCAAATTACATTTTTTACAATTTTTAGAACTGCAATAAAGACCTATCTGCTAGTTTTTCGTATCGTAATTTTTTGTCTCTTATTTTTTCATCTAATTGTGGTAATATACCAAAATTTGCATTCATTGGTTGAAATTTTTCGTTTGGTGTTGATATATATTTTGCTAGTGCTCCTATCATTGTTAATTCACTGAATTCTGTTTTTGTGTTTATATTATTAAATTTGTTAATTGCATTTAATGCTGAAACAAGACCTGATGATATTGATTCTACATATCCTTCTACACCTGTTATTTGTCCAGCAAAAAATATATTAGTATTTTGTTTAAAGTTGTAAGTATTATCTAATAACTTTGTTGAATTTATATATGTGTTTCTGTGCATAACTCCATATTTTTCAAACTCTGCATTTTCTAATCCTGGAATTTGACTAAATACTCTTTTTTGTTCACCGAATTTTAAATTTGTTTGAAATCCTACTATATTGTAAATTGTTCCTTCTGAATTGTCTTGTCTTAATTGAACAACAGCATATGGCCTATAACCTGTTCTAGGGTCAGTAAATCCTACTGGTTTTAATGGTCCATACCTTAAGGTGTCAATTCCGCGTTTTGCCATAACTTCTAGTGGCATACAACCTTCAAAAATCTCTCTTTTTTCAAATTCATGTAATTCAACTACTTCTGCATTTACTAACTCATTCCAAAAATTTTCATACTCATCTTTGCTCATTGGCAAATTTATATAGTCTGATTTTTTTACATCTTTTATTCGTTGTTTCCAATCTTCAATATCTTCTTCTTTTGCTCTTTCTTGGTCATATCGATCTCCCCAAAAGGCAATATCCATATTTATTGAATCTTTTGAAACAATTGGAGCAGCAGCATCATAAAAATGTAAATCATTGTCACCTGTTATTTGTAATATTTCATCTGATAATTTATCTGATGTTAACGGACCTGTAGCTATAATTACTATACCATCCTTTGCTAAATCTTTTAAATGAACTTTATCTCCTATTTCTTCATTTATAATTTCAATATTTGGCATTGATTTTATTTTTTCTGTTACTCTTTTAGAAAAAAGCGCTCTATCAACAGCTAAGGCTTGGCCTGCTGGTACTGCTGTTTCATCTGCAATCTTTATAAGTAATGAATCCAATATTCTTAGCTCTTCTTTTAATAACCCACAAGCATTTGTATGTAAATTTGATTTAAAAGAATTACTACACACTATTTCTGCAAAATTTTCATTTGAATGTGCTGGAGAAAATTTTTGTGGTTTCATTTCATATAATTTAACATTAATTCCCTTTTTTGCAATTTGATATGCTGCTTCAGACCCTGCAAGACCTGCTCCTATTATTGTTATATAATCTTTCATAATATTCTAATCCCTTCATAAATTATTGTTTTTTATTATATCATGCAACTAAAATAATTCAAGTGTTAGAACTTTAACAACGTAGAAAACTTTTCCTCGTTAAAGCATTATACTATAGCCAAATGAACAAAATTAGGTTGTCAATGTGGACGGGTCTTTTTGACACATCATGACTAAAAATTTTAATATCGAAAAAAAGGATGTGTCAAAAAGAACCGTCCCCATTGACAACCCCTTGACCACCCATCTTTGTAAGCATTTAATCTTTATATTTTTTAATTATTTAAATAAATCCATTATCTCATCTTTAGATAATTTACTAATAAATGTTTCGTTTGTTGATAACATATTATCCACAAGTTTTGCTTTCTTTTGTTGTAATTCATATATTTTTTCTTCTATAGAATTTTTAGTTATCAATTTATATACTTGAACATTTCGTTTTTGTCCAATTCTGTATGTTCTATCTGTTGCTTGATTTTCTGCTGAGATATTCCACCAAGGGTCATAGTGTATAACCATGTCTGCACCTATTAAGTTTAGTCCTGTTCCACCTGCTTTTAGTGATATTAAAAATACCTTTATATCATTATTTTCATTAAATTCGTCTACAAGTTCAATTCTTTCACTTACTTTTGTTTGTCCTGTTAATTTGAAATATTTAATATCTTCTTTTTCAAGCTCTTTTTCTATTATATCAAACATTGATGTATATCCAGAAAATAAAAGTATTTTATGGTTTCCTTGTACAGCATCTTTTATGATTTCCATACATTGATTTAATTTTCCACTTCCGCCATCATAATTATCAATAAAAAGCTTTGGATGACAACATATTTGTCTTAATCTCATTAATAGTGCTAATATCTTCATTTGATTTTTTTCAAAACCACTTGCAATAAGTTCATTTTCAACTTCTTCTCTTGCTTTTGACATATATGACATATATAATTTTTGTTGTTCTTCTTCCATTTCACTATTTAAAACAGTAACTGTTTTTTCTGGTAATTCAGTTAAAACTTCTTCTTTTATTCTTCTTAAAATAAATGGTTCAATTAACATTTTAAGTTTGCTCATTTTATATGTGTCTTCTTCTTTTATAATTGGTGTTTCAAATGACTCTTTAAATTTTCTATAACTATATAAATAACCAGGCATTGAAAAATCGAATATTGACCATAGTTCAGCAAGCGAGTTTTCAATTGGAGTTCCTGTTAAAGCAAATTTTGTTTGCGCTTTGATTTTCTTTATTGCTTTAAAATTTTGTGTATTGTTATTTTTTATATATTGAGCTTCATCGGCAATTATAAATTTATATTCATAATTTATTTCTGTATATGTATCTACATCACGTTTTAATAAATCATATGAAGTTATTATTATATCATAATCTTGTAATTTTTGAATTAATCTTTTTCGCTCTTCTGCATTTCCTGCAATAACAGTTGTTTTTAATGTTGGTGCAAATTTATTTATTTCATTAAACCAATTTAAAGCTAAAGAGCTTGGGCATACAACCATACTTGTTCTTTTTTCATCACTATTTTCATTATAATCTAATAATAAACTAATTACTTGTAATGTTTTTCCAAGACCCATATCATCAGCAAGAATACCGCCTAATCCGTACATATCTAGTGTTTTTAGCCATTTATAACCAATTTCTTGATACCTTCTTAATGTAGCATTTAAACCATTTGGTATTTTAATATACTCATCATTTACATTTTGAATATCATTTATTAAGTCTTTATATTCCTTGCTTTTATAAACATTCATACTAGTACCTTTTAGCAATTTATCTAAATATAATGTTCTATATACAGGTAAATCTAGCTCTCCAGATTCTAAATCTTCATAATTTAATGAACCATCAATATTTAATTTTTCTAAAAAACTAAAGTTTCATTTTCTTCTAAATCAATAAAACTTCCATCTGTTAACTTATAATATTTTTTTCTTAATTTATATTTTTCCATTATTTCTGCAGTTCAGATGGTGAAAAATTAAATTCACTTAAATTTATTTTTAATAAATTATTTTCAATTTTTATTCCAATATTTGAAATTTAGGATGTCTTATCTCTTTCTTTTTAAAAGCATCTGTTGCTAAAATTTCAAAATTTTTCATATAATACATAATTTCTTCTGATAGAAAATTATATATTTTTTCATCATCAGTTAATACTAATCTACCATTTTGTTGATCTAACATAAAACCTGTTTGTATAAAAGTTTCTAGTGTTTTAGTTTCTTTAACAACATCTCTTGGAATTTTTATACTTTTATTTTCAATTAGTGGATTAAATTCAAAATCTTTATATCCAAATTTTATATCTGCTGTTATAAAATTACTTTCATTAGAATCCAAATATACTTTACATATAACTCCTGTGGTATGTATTTTTCAAGCTCTTCTGTATTTACATTTTTTACTTCAAGATTCTTTTTTATACTTGGTACTACTAATGAAAATAACTTTGGTATATCTGTCTTTTTAAACAAAATTTCTTTAGTAAAGTTATTTTTAAATAATTCCAATAATTTTAAAATTGAATTTTTAAAATCCATTGGACATCTATAAATTACATCTTCAATAATCATATATAAATATTTTTTTCCATATAAAACATCATAATTATATATATCTATATTAGGATATAGTTTATATTCCTTTTCATTTTCTTCTTCTAATATAAACTTAATATCTGGCGCTTCATTTAAAAATAATATTTTATCTTCATTATAATCTTTTTTTATTTTTATATATTCACCATCAAAAACATCAAACATTTCATCTAAACATGTGTTAGATATTATTATAGAGCTTTCATTCATAACTTTACCATAATAACGTTGTTGCCCGATTGATTCATTAGTATATTTAATTATTTCTGAATATTTTAAAAGAAAATCTAGTAATTTTAAATCTTTGTTTCTAAATATTGAGCGTGTATGTTTAAACTCTAATTTTTGACCATACTTAAATGTACCTTCATTTAAGAAAGTATCATAGAATGTTATTAAATTTTTTATTTTATAGGAATTTTTTCCATTCCCCAACTTAAATTCAACAGACATTTCTTTGTTTTGTGTATCATAGATAATTTTTGGCTCTATTTCAATTAAATCTGTTGTAATTTTTGCACTAGTTTTTGTTTCTTGCTCTTGTGCACATAGTTCGTCATAAAATGTATTAATAATTTGATTAAAAGTTTTATATTTATTCGTTCTATCGTAAAATCGTGTATCTTTTTTATCTTGTTTTTCAAATATATTAGAATATTCTGTACTATTTGCGAACTTTAATATAGTAGCTATAATATGACTACAAGATTCATAAGTTGACTTATATTCTTTACATGTGCATTTTACATCTACAATTTCGTTCTTTAGTGCTTTAACAAAAATATCGTGAGTATCCCTATGACCATTAGCTTTTGCATGTAATTCAAAGTTTTTATTATCATCATAAGTCGCTTTTATGATTTTTATTTTGTTTTCATCATTATATTTTTTAGCAAGTTTTAATTTTTCTTCGCTTATATTATTGTATAAATCATTTATTATATCTTTACTAACTAACATGACATACTCCCTCTTTATTCAATTTTACATTCTGCAATTATACTATAGTTTTGAAAGTATATCAAGTATAGGGTTCAAAAAAAAGTATTTTAGCATAATTCTTATTAAATAGAATTATACTAAAACACTTTTTAGTTTATAATGTAATTTTATTATATTCAAAATTTAATTTTTGTAATATTTGTTCTTCTCTATTAGTACATGTAAATAATAATATTTGGTGACTATTAGCATAATTATTGTACAAGTTTTTTATTGAGTCTTCCATTCTGCTATCATCTGAAAACGCAAATATTTCGTCTAAAATAATTGGCATTTCTTCATCCGAAATATCTTCTGCCATAGATAGTCTAAATGCCATGTATAATTGCTGTATTGTTCCTACACTCAATGTATTAGCATTTTTATATTCACCATTTGGAAGCTCTATTATAATTCCGTCTTCTTCATTAATTATTACTTTGTTATATTTTCCATTTGTTATGTTATTAATATTTTCTGACAACTTTTGAGTAAATTTTGGAGTAACATCATTTTTCATTTTTTGATATGCTGTTTCTAGTGCCTGTTTAGCCAGATTTATTGCATTATTTTTTTCTTTTAGCTCTTCATAAATTTCTTTGTTATATGTAAGTTTTTCTTCATTTTCTGCAAGCTCTTCTAATTTTGGCAATATATTTTCTTTATCAAGCTCTAATCTATGAAGCTCTATATTTTTTTCATTCAAATTGCTTTGAATTTTTTCTATTTCATATGATAAATTTGTAGAATTTAATAATCTATTAATTTCTGTAATATCAATCTTTTCAAAATAATCATTTTTTAATTTTTCTTTTTCATTATTAATATTTTTTAATAGCTCATTTTTTATTTTTTCAACTTCATTTACCTGCTCTTTTTGGCTTTTTTCTAATAATTCTATTTGAGCATTTATTTCATATATTTTCTTTTCTATATCTCTGTTGTTTTGAATAACTTCATTATTTGCTTTTTCATTTGCACTATTTTGAGCTTTTATTTTATTTTTTTTCCCAATTCCTATCACGCATATAATAACTCCTATTAAAATACATGCAATAGAAATTATTATATTTTTTATAACTGCAAAACTAACTACTGATAATAATATTCCAAGTACTAAAGCAATAATATATGGTGTAAGATTAAATTTCTTTATATCAGCATTTCTTTTTGTTATTTTATTTGATTCAACATTTCTTTTTCATCTATTAGTTTTTGTATCTTACTTTCTATATCATCAATTTTATTTTCACCATATTTTAATTTTTCTTCTTCTACTTTTTGTTGTTGCTTAATAAAATTAATTTTATTTGCAAACTCATACTGATTATTCATTTTAAAAATATCATTTTGTAAAGCATATTTTTATCTTCTATTTCATATTTATAATTTTCATATCTTCTTAAAGATTCATTTATACTTGTTAAATTTTCAATTTCTCTTATTGCAATATTTATTGGTTTTCCTTGGCTTCTTGTTGTACCAATTTCATCTAATTGTTTTTTATTTAATTTATCAAATGCTTTTTTGTATGATATATTATCAGCACCTGTTGAAGAAGTATTTGCAATTTTTTGTAATAATATATTTTGAGTTTGATTATCTAATTCAACTTCATTTTGATATGAAACAACTGTTGATGTAAATGCTTGTTCATCAACCTTTGTTTGTTCATAAAAAAATTGGCTTCCTGTGTTTTTATCTATAGAGTATTCTTTTGAAACATCTTCCATATTTTCATCATAAATTTTAGGATTTTTCTTACCAAATTCTCTGAATATTTCGTATTTTTTACCATTATCCAAAGTATATTTCATCTTTCCTGAAAATTCTTCAGTATCCCAAGGTTTATACTTATCAAAATCGGACATAATCTTTCCTTTTTTATTTTTTGATGTTCCATAAAACATATTAACTATAAAATTAAGTAAAGTTGATTTTCCGCGTTCATTCTCTCCGTATATTATATTAATTCCATCTTCAAATTTAATATCTTTATTTTTTAGTTTTCCATAAGAATTAACTTTCAATTCGTCAATTTTCAAATAACACACCTCTATTATTTTTCTAATATTTCAAGACCTATTTCTAAAGCTTGCTCTATTATTTTTTTATTCTCTGGATTTTCCTCCATTTGATTTAATAGCTCTTTTACAAATAAACCTTTTAAAGTATTTTCTTTTGATATTGCTTCAATATCATAACTCATTTTTGATAAATCTTTGATTTTTATGATATTTTTTTGATTTATCATTTTTTTTAGATTATACATATCTATTTCAAAATTTTTATTTCCAACCAAACATATTTCATAATAATCCATCTCATTAGTTTGTAGTTCATTTAAACATTCGACTAATTCATCCATAGCATTAAGATTAGAAATATCTATATTTTCAACCTTAAACTCTGTTTCATCAAGTGGAATAAACTCTGTTTTAAAACTTTCTTTTGTAATTTCACCACATACCATTCCATGTTTTCCTGGTTCATCAAAACCAATTGAAACAGTTGAACCTGGATATACAATTCTCTCAGTTGGAGTATAATTACTTTTGTGAATGTGACCTAAGGCTACATAATCAAAGCCTATTCTATCTAAAGTATATTTTTGAATTGCATTATACTGTTTTTCAACATTATTTGTTCCATTTAATGTGGCATGAGTAATTAGTATATTAATTGCGCTTTTATTATTCAATTCAAATGAATCTAAATCTGAATTTGTATAATAAAAATCATCAAATCCAAATCCATATATATTAACATCTCCACAATTTACAACAGATATATTAGGTCCAAAGATATGAACATTATCATTCCATCTAAATTTATTATAAAATGAATTTTTTAAATATGGATCATGGTTTCCCGGTGTAATAAAAATTTTAGTATTTGGTATTTCTTTAAATAAATTATTAATATATTCGATTGTACTTTCTCTTATATAATTGTGTTCATATAAATCACCTGCAATAAAGAAATACTCGATATTGTTATTTTTTATATATTCAATTACTTTTTTAAAAACTTTTTTTTGCTCAAGCCTTCTTAAATTTCCTAAATTTTCACTATTGCTCAATTGAGTAAATGATGTATCAAAATGCATGTCTGCAATATGTACAAATTTCATATAATAAAAATCTCCCTTGCAATTTTATTTTAATATTTTATATCATAACAAAAAATCAAAGTCAATATAAATAAGAACATTTGTTTTAAATATTAAAAATAAAAAATCAGTTCATATGAACTGATTTTTTATTTTTTATTTAAAGTATTTTTTTATTCCAAAAATTCCTGCTCCTAATATTGCAAGTATTCCACAAGCAACTGATATATAAATTATAACATCAGATCCAGTTTTTACTGTTAACATTACTGGTGCATCATCTATATCATCTTCTCCTGGTACTTTATTGTTTGGAGTTGAATCTCTATCTGGAATTCCATAATCATTATAGTCTTCACTAATTTCAGCTGTATTTGTCATTACTCCCATATTATTAGCACTATTAACCCATGTTAATAATACTTTAACTTCTGCGCTTTCTCCTGGTTGTAATAATGTATTTTCTAATGCTCTAGTTACTATTTTTCCATCTTTTTCTGTCCAATCAGGATTATCCTCTGCTACAAATTTTAATCCATTAGGAATATAATCAGAAACTTCCTTAGCATATCCAGCAATTTCACCTTCGTTAGTTACTCTTATTGAATAATTAAATTTAACTACAACATCATTTAATTTACTTTTCTTTAAATCAACTTTTACAATTTCTTCTGGTTCATCCTCAGCTTTATGTCCTGTATCTGTGACATAAGTTTGACCATTTTCTGTTACTATTGCTTGTGTTACCCATTTACGTAATGCTAAGTCAAATACCTTTTTTTCATTTGGAATAGTATTGTAATTAAAGATTTTTCTTCATTTATATTACAAGTAACTTCTCCATTTGAAGTATTTTCTTCATTGTCTGCTGATTTTTGAGTTAATTTAGTGTTTTCCTTATCTAAGGCATATTTTTCTGTACTTTCTTTTGCTGATATTGTTAAAGATATAGTTCCATTATATGGTTTATATCCATCTGGTGCAGTTTCTTCTTTTATGTTTAATACTGTTTGAGTTCCAGCTTTTGATATTGTTATATCTTTTCTAACATCTATGTAACCATTAGTATCAGTTGGACCAACTTTTTCGCTTTTTGAATTTTCGTCAATTGTAAAATATGCTCCAGCTAATCCTTGGTTTTTGTTTGATGAGTCAACTTTTTTAATTACAACACTATATTTACCAGTTAATTCTTTAACTTCAACAGTTTCAAAATCATCATCATCTTGCTCTCCAGGATAATAATCTTTTATTGTTGTTGTTTTCCCTGAAGCATCAGTTTCTAAATAAGATTTTCTGTTTTCATACCATTTATCAAGATTTAATGAATTTGAAATGGTATTTTGTACAGAATCTCTATCTACATCATTTATTGCTTTTGCTTCTTTCCAAGTTTCTTTATCTTCATATCCATAATTTGTAATTTCTGCTCTATTTGTAATATATCCTTTTGCACCTTCTTTAACTTCACAAATTACTTTTACTTCTTGATATAAATTATCTTTTTCATTATTTAATATTCTATCTATTGATTTTGCTTTTATTGCTGTATTTCCATTATATTTTAATACAATTTTGTTATCTTCGCTTGTAGAAGTTGTTGTATATTCTTTAGCACTTTCATCTGCTATTTTTACGAATTTTAAGTCTTGTGGTAAATAATCAGTTATTTCTTTAGCATAACCATCAACTTCACCTTCATTATATACTCTTAATGTATATTCAATTTGACTTCCAACTTTTACTTTTAAACTATCCTTAGTATGATGATATGCAGCTGTTCCTGTTCTATCTAATAATGTTTTAGATTGTGCATCTATAACAGGTTCTCTGCTAACAGTTGGTGCTACACCATCTACTTTTGATATGAATTTTCTTAAAGCTAAATCAAATTTTGGTTTTTCTTCTTCGTCATTTGGAATGTATATTTCTATTGTTGTATTACTTGGCACTCTTGATTTTACTGTACCATTTGTTCCAGTTCCTTCAACTTTTACATTATCTTTATCTAATATATAGTTAGTTCCTTCCTTTTTGAATGAAACACTTAGATTTATATTTCCATCATATTTTATAAATCCTTCTGGTGCAGTTTCTTCTTTAATTACATATGAATCCTTAGCTTTTTCAGATTCAATTTTTTGATTTGCCACAAGTGAAACCATACCATCAGCATTTGTTTTAATATCTTTTTTAGTTATCTTTCCTGTAACAGAGAATGTAGCTGGATTATTTGTTACAGCATGACCATTTTTATCAACTTTTATTAACACGACTGAATATTTTCCTGATACAGATATTTCTTTTTTATCACTTAAATTCTTAACATTTGCTGTTTTTTTCAAATTTAGTAAATTTTGATTTTTAGCATTTACAATTACATTCGCGGTTGTAGCTGAACCAGAATATATTGACGCAATTGTTAGCTCTGATTTTGAAATTTCTCCGCAATCTGTAAAATTTATGTAGAAACTTCCATCATTATTTACTGTAATTTTACTTGAATCTAACTTTTTAGTAGTATTGTCTGTTTTTGTTACTACTGCAGATATTTTTGATTTAAATGCGCTATCTATATTCATTACTATTCCATTTGCTTTTAAATAATATGGACCTACTTGTTTTTTATCCAAATTTATATTAGCTTTTGTTGCATCTAATGAAATTACATTATTTACTGTTCCATTAGAATTATAATTAGAATTTTTATTAGCTAAATATTTTAATGCATAATAAACATATTTACAAGTATTTTGATCGTTAGCAGATATATTTTGTCCAGAAAATCCTCCATTAACGAATTTATCATATTTATCTTTATCAGAATTATTAGCATTATTTGTATAGTTCCAAAGTGCTACTTGTTCTATTACTTCTAATAAATTTCTATTTATTGTTCTTCCTTTTATATCTTTTCCATTACCAACTATTTTATTTAATGATTTTATATTGTCTGTAGTTATATTTCCATATGATGATACAGCTTTTTTAACTTCTGGTGAAGTTAACATATTTGCAAAATAATTTAATAATTCATCTTTATTTGATGCTGTACTTATGTACATATTATCAATTAGCCATAATGCTGAATTATAATTTTTAAAACATTGTGAACTCTCTTTTGAATTATATAAGTTTAATTCTTTGTTATATTCTGCATAACTTAAAGTTGTTCCCTCATCTATACAATATACATTATCATATTTTTTTGCTTTTGTTGCAACATCACTTTGATCTGGACCTATCTCTGGCATTTCTATATTCTTACCTCCAGCTTTTACATTCATTGAAGTTGCTCTAAATGCTACACTTATTTGTGAATCGGCATTTGATTTTGGCCAAGTTATAATCCCTATTGTTGTTATTATAACCAATAAAATTATTAAGGCTCTTTTTACAGATGTATTTTTTAATAGAGCCATCATTTTCATTTTAAACATTCAACAATCCTTCCTTTCTATTACGAATATCTTCTATTTTACCACTTTTTTCCCATTTTTTCAATGTTTTTTCTAAAAAAATATTTTTTTATGTAAATTTGTTGTACAAAATAAAAAGTAGGTTATACCCTACTTTATAATTCCTAATATATGCTTTTGTTTTTCAACATATTCATCTGAAAATTCATAGCAATTTTGCATCTCCTTAACTGCATTATTTCCCACTTCAATATCATCTGAATGAATAAATCCTAACACATCTCCAACATTAACTTTATCACCTATTTTTTTATTAATAATAATTCCAACCTTATCATTTATTTTATCTTCCTTTTTCAATCTTCCAGCACCAAGGCTTGATGAAATATATCCTATCTTTTCATTATCCATAGATTTTATATATCCTATTTTTTCTGACTTTATTGGAATTATATATTTTGCCTTTTCAAATTTTGATGTGTCTTCTATATAAGAAACATCTCCGCCTTGATTTTTTATCAACTCTTTAAATTTATTTAAAGCCTTTTTATTATTTATATTTTCCATTATCATTTTTTTATTTTGCTCTATATCATCGCCTTTTCCAGCAAGTTTCATCATATAACTACCAAGTGATAAAATAATGTCTTTTACATCATCTTGCATATTTCCATTTAATGCTTCAACTGCCTCTATAACTTCTAGTGAATTTCCTATTGAATATCCTATTGGTTGATTCATATTTGTTAATATACATATAGTCTCTTTATCTGCTAAATTTCCGATTCCGATCATAGTTTCAGAAAGTTTTGTAGCATCTTCAATATTTTTCATAAAAGCCCCACTTCCAACTGTAACTTCCAATACAATTTTTTCTGCACCTGCAGCTATTTTTTTACTCATAATACTTGAAGCAATAAGTGGTATGCTTTCAACACAAGATATTGTGTCTCTTAAAGCATATATTTTTTTGTCTGCTGGAGCCAAATTCAATGTTTGACCCATTAAACTTATTCCAATGTTTTTTACATTATTTATAAATTCACTAATATCAATATTTGTATTATATCCGGGTATAGATTCCAACTTATCTACAGTACCACCAGTAAAACCTAAACCTCTACCAGACATTTTTGCAGCAGGTATTCCAAGTGAAGCAATAATAGGCATTAAAATTAATGTTATTTTATCACCAATTCCTCCTGTACTATGTTTGTCAACAACCATTCCTAGCTCTGATAAATCTAAAACTTCTCCAGAATGAGCCATTGCTAATGTAAAACTCGTTGTTTCTTCATAATTCATTCCGTTTATGTATATTGCCATTATTAGAGCTGCCGCTTGATAATCAGTTATATTTCCATTTGTGTAATTTTTAACAAAAAAATCAATTTCTTCTTTAGACAAAACTTTTTTATCTCTTTTTTTAGCTATAATTTCTAATATATTCATTTGTATAATTCCTCTCTAATATATTTACAATTTTTTTGTATATAAATATATTCTTTATATAATTTTTACAATATTATTACTTATTTATAATATTTTTTACAAAACTTAATCTATGTAATGGGCAAAGTCCATTTTCTTTTATTGCTGAAATATGTGCAGCTGTTCCATATCCTTTATGTTTTTCAAATCCATATTGAGGGTAAACCTT
>ERZ859980.565-NODE-565-length-22083-cov-2.086526_pt1 | contig 22083 bp, 20 predicted proteins | sample MGYA00509984_ERZ859980 | MGnify/ENA primary metagenome ERZ859980 (study PRJEB30046, sample SAMN00715173) | human gut metagenome | study: EMG produced TPA metagenomics assembly of the A metagenome-wide association study of gut microbiota in type 2... | reverse complement strand
CAATGTTAGAGCAGTTGCACCGATACACTCACGAAAATATTAATACCTTGTCAATGCGGAAAGTGTTTTCGGCGGTGTCGGTGATGCGTTTTACTGAACAGCATTAATAATAATCGGCTTTTATATTATCAGAGATTGCTTGTGAAAAGCCCTGTAATGCTTTGTACACCGAGCGAAACGGCGGTGATGGATACCCAACAGCACAGTCCGAGAAGTATCGGCTTTCCGCCGTTGCGTATCAGCTTTACAATATTGGTGTTAAGTCCGATAGCACCCATAGCCATTGCTATAAAGAATTTAGCCAGCCATTTTGCAAACGGCACAAACTGAGATGAGTAGAACAGAGTGATGCTGTTTTCGGGCAGTAAGCCGCAGACCGTTGTTATAAGCGACGCACCGACAAAGAAAAGGATAAACCACGGGAATATCTTCTTTATCGAGAAATCAGCTTTACTGCCGCCGCTTTTTTTGGCTTTTGCTGTGCGGTAGAGTGCAAGCACGAGCGTTATCGGGATAATGGCAAGCGTTCTTGTCAGCTTTACCGTTACGGCGGCTGAAAGTATACCGCTGTATCCGTAAATGCCCTCCGCTGTCGATGCCGCCGCAGTGACCGATGAGGTGTCGTTGACCGCAGTTCCTGCAAATACCGCAAAACCTTCCGTGCCAAGTCCTATAGCGTGTCCGAGCGTCGGGAATATAAGTGCGGCAAGCACATTGAACAGGAATATTACCGATATTGAACGTGCGACATCTTCATCATCCGCTTCTATAACGGGCGCTGTTGCCGCAATAGCCGAGCCGCCGCAGATAGACGAGCCTACGCCTATAAGGCAGCGGTCTTAGGATCGACCTTCATTATCTTCATCATTATAAACGCAACTATCAGCGATATTGAGATAGTGCCGACTATAACGGGCAGGCTCTTTGCACCGACCTGTGCTATAGTGCTTAAATTCAGCGAAAAGCCGAGAATTACCACTGCCCACTGCAGAATCTTCTTTGACGTGAACTTTATTCCGCCCGACAGCGATGCAAGGCTTGCGAGCTTCGGAAATACAAGCGTCAGTATCATACCGAGAAGTATCGCTATTACAGGCGCTCCGATAAGCTCAAAGGAAAATCCGCCTATGCTTATCCCTCCTGTCAGCGTTGCTACAGCGGCAATGACGGCACATACGGCTGTTCCCGGTATTATTGATTTCAGTTTTTTCATTTTCTCTCCGTTTTTTTGCATAAAATGAGCCACCGTGACCGGTGGCTCAATATTTTCTTTATTGACGATTATTCAGCGTCTTCAGCTTCTTCTTCCTCGTCCTCAGGCATTTCTTCCTTGAGTGCACGGATAGAGAGGCTTACTCTGTTCTGTTCCTCGTTGATTTCGATGATCTTTGCCTTAACTTCATCGCCGATGGAAAGAACCTGAGCTACATTGTTGATACGCTCTGTAGAAATCTGGCTGATGTGGATAAGACCGTCAACGCCGGGGATAATCTGTGCGAATGCGCCGAAGGGTGTGATGCTTACGATAGTAACGTCAACAACATCGCCTTCGTGATATTCAGCAACAAACTTGTTCCAGGGGTTGTCCTCTTCCTTCTTGCAACCGAGTGATACTCTCTTCTTCTCGGGGTCAAAGCTCTTTACATATACATCGAGCTTGTCGCCGATCTTAACGATCTCTCTGGGGTGCTTGATTCTGTTCCAGGTAAGCTCGCTTGAGTGAACCATACCGTCAACTCCGCCGAGATCAACGAATACGCCGTAGCTTTCGATAGACTTAACTTCACCTGTGAACTTCTGACCTACCTCAATGTTCTCCCAGAACTTAGCCTTAGCGGCATCGTTTGCTTCCTTCTTAGCCTGACGGATAGAACCAACAACTCTGCCTCTTGCCTCTGTTACTTCGATAACCTTGAAGGGAACTGTCTTCTTGAGAAGCTCTTCAAGCTTGCCGTCCTTGGGAACGCCTGTCTGGGAAGCTGGGATGAATACTCTTGTACCGTTGGAGATAATGATAACGCCGCCCTTAACTACCGATGATACTTCACCTTCGAGCGTTTCATTATTTTCCATAGCGGCTGCGAGCTTTTCTACGCCGAGAACGCTGTCAACCTTCTTCTTGGAAAGTGTAACTGTACCTTCTGCGTCATTTACAGCTGTAACGATGGCTTCGATCTCATCGCCAACCTTGACAACATCTGAGGGAGCCGCATTGGGATCCTGCGAAAGTTCGCTTGCAGGAATTAGCCCGAGTGCTTTGTGCCTAAGTCTACAACAGCTTCGTTCTTGTTTACAGCTACTACTAAAGCCTTGACCCTGTTCCCTATATATACTTTTTTGAAGGTCTTGTCAACCTCCGCCATGAAGTCGAATCCTTCTTCATTGTTGAGAATTTCGCTCATAATTCTATGAACCTCCTTTATTATATAGGCAGGTGTCGAAGCTCCTGCCGTTATACCGACCGTACCACCCTGCAAAGGGAGCAGGCTAAGCACTGCGGCTTTATCAATATCACTGCCGTCCTGCGTAAATATTACAGGGCAGTGTTTTTGACTTATCTGTGCCAGCTTTGCGGTGTTGCTGGAATTCTTTCCGCCGACCGTGACCATAAGCGCCGAGCGCCGTGCAAGCTCCTCGGTTTCCTTTTGTCTTTCAGCCGTCGCACTACATATTGTATCAAAAATCGTGATATTTGTATAGTGTTTTTTTGCAACTTGAACGCAAGATTGCCATTTTGACGAATTAAACGTCGTCTGAGCAACCATGATTAGTGCATTTTGACGAGGAAATTTCTGCAATTCTGCCATTTTTTCCAGCTCGTCCGAGTCACGCACCACTGTTACCTCATCCGGATTTCTGCAATGCCCGACTATCCCGATGACCTCAGGGTGATCGGGGTCGCCCGCTATGATAACGGGGCATTCCGACTTTGAAACAATGTTGTGTATCTTTGCGACAAACGGGCAGGTAGCATCAATACAGCTTATGCCCTTGTCGTGTATATAATCAGTTACCGATTTTGCAACGCCGTGAGAGCGGATTATAAGCGTCCTACCCTGCGGCAGATCGTCAGGTGAATTTATGGGGTATACTCCCAGCTTCTGAAGTCTTGCTATCTCACTGCCGTTGTGTATCAGTTCTCCGAGCGTATAGCAGCTGCCGTTTTCTTCTGCGGCTTTTTCCGCAATTTCAACAGCACGCTTAACGCCGAAACAGAAGCCTGCGCTCTTTGCCGTTTCGATATTGTAACGGCTCACTTGCTTTCCTCTTCTGTCTGCTTTTCGGGCTTGGGGTTATACTGCTTCGGGAGCGGATCGCCGTATTCGCTCATACCGTCCATCAGCATCTTTATATTATCCATAATAAGATTTGAAACACGTCTTAGCTCTGTTCTGTCGTCGCTGTTCAGTGCGATATGCTCCGCAGGAATCATCTTGCCTACCGAGATCCATACTTTTCTGCGGAAGCCCTTTTTCCCGTACTTTATGCACATCGGAAGAACGGGGGCATTTGTCTTTCCTGCGATAACCGCAATGCCCGATTTTGCTCTGCCGATATTGCCGTCCTTAGAACGTGTGCCTTCGGGGAATATTACGAAAGCCCTGTTCTTCTCAAGGTCGGCTATGGCGTGGTTAATGGCACTGCCGTCACCTGCGCCTCTTACAACGGGGAACGCTCCGCACTTTGTAATAAGCCAGGCGAAGAATTTATTTTTCTCGAACAGCTCAATCTTCGCCATAAACGAAAAGTGCGCCTTGTTCACAGCCGCTATCAGCGGAGGATCGCCGTAATCCTGGTGATTGCAGGCGATTATATAGCCGCCCTTTATGCCGTTCTTATACGGTCTGTTGTCACCGCCGATTACCTTGATCCTGTATTTTATGTGCATTGAAAGACATACTATCTTCCTGAAAAATTCATACATTATCTGATTTCTGCCTTTTCTTTGATTATTCTGACAAGCAGGTCGCACGAGCCTTCAAAATCAAGCTCTGTCGTATCCGCAAGCACTGCGTCGTCGGCTTGCTTCAGCGGTGCAATTTCTCTTGTCATATCGTTGCGGTCACGCTGTTTAAGATCCGCAAGCACGCTCTCGTAAGATACAGCCGTACCCTTTGCGATAAGCTCGTCATAACGGCGTTTTGCACGCACCTCGGCGTCTGCCGTAAGATATATCTTCACGGTTGCGTTAGGAAGTACGACAGTTCCTATATCCCTGCCGTCCATTATCACGTCACGGCTTTCTGCCATATCACGCTGAAGCTGAAGGAGGAATGCTCTTACAGCCGGGATAGCGGAAACCTTGGATGCCGCCATGCTTATTTCGGGTAAGCGTATCTCATCGGAAACGTCATAGCCGTTAAGATATATGTGCTGTGTGCCATCCTTTATCTTTACGTCAAGAGAAATATGCGAAAGTGCCGCACTTACTCTCACGGGGTCATCCATATCAACGCCGTTGCGGTCGCAGAAAAGACCTATGCAACGGTACATAGCACCCGTGTCAACGTATATAAAGCCTAAACGCTTTGCGCATTCTTTGGCGATGGAGCTTTTGCCCGCTCCTACAGGGCCGTCTATAGCTACTGCAATACTCATATCTTTTCTTCTCCAATTTACATATACACTAATTATAACACGGTTTTTATCCGATTGCAACAGGGAAAATGTGAAAATTAAGCGAAATACAGCGATTTTTTGCAGAGTGTATCTATAAAAACGACCCGCAGTATCTCTTTACTGCGGGTGTCCCTTTATTTGTCTGTTGTAAGTTCGGTTGTTGCGTAGCGAATGCTCTGCTTTTTCGACGAACAAGCCTTGAGATATTTCCTTGTACGCTTATATGTGCTGAGCACATGGGTGTTCTTTGGATCTCTCCACCAGCAACGGATCAGCATACCGTATATGGTTATCGAGATTTTCTTGCGCAGAAGATAGTATATAAATCTGTGCTGTTCAAATATGTCCTCGCTCTCCATAAACATGCGCAGTGACGCATATGCACGCAGGTAGCTTATGGTATCACGCTTTGATATTGTACCGGTCACACTGCCCTCATGATGTGCATAATAATAAAGCGTGTCGTTTGCAAACGATACCTTGTCGGCATAGTAGAAAAGCTGCGGCATTACAGAAATATCCTCGCCGAAACACATTCCCTGCGGGAAGTAAATATCGTTATCGGTAAACAGACTGCGGCGGTATATCTTATTCCAGATGTAACTGCGGACAGTGATATCCATAAGCACTTCGCCGAACACCTTTTTGCCTTCAAAAACACCTTTTTTATGCAGAATGAAATTGTTCATTCCGCCGTCGTTGCTGTCAAATATGTTACGGTAATTGCATTGTGCAATATCCGAGCCGTATGCCTCGGCTGTGTTATACAGTACGGAAATATACGATGGCGATACATAGTCGTCACTGTCAACAAACATGACATATTTGCCGCAGGCTTTTGCTATACCGTTGTTTCTTGCGACAGAAACTCCGGAGTTTTCCTGCGTGTAGACGTGTATGAAATCATAACGTGCCGCATAATCGTTTACGATATCCATAGATTTATCTTTTGTGCCGTCGTTGATAATTATTATTTCATAGCTACAGTCGCATTTTTGATTTACCAGTGATTCAAGACAGCGTGCCACATATTTTTCTACGTTGTATACAGGGACTATTACACTGACATCCGTAATTTTTTTCTGCGCCTTTTTTGTACACATAAGTTTATCCTTTCTGTAAAGTCGTATCGGTTGCAGATAGAAGAATTGTGTGTTGCCGTATTTATAGCTAAAGATATTAAACTGTGTAAATTATACAACTACTCCTTTTTATAGTCAATCGGAAAACCGCCAAAAAGTCAGTGCTATATTAAAAATATGTCAATTTAACGAATAAGAAGACCACAAAAAGCAGATAATTAAACAAAAAGAACAAACGGAGATGATAGCTTGAAAAGCATAAAAATATGCGTTGCGGCAATCACGGCAGGAGTGGTGTGCATTGCGGTGATGCTCGGGATACTGAGTGCCGCAATATATGCCGAAAACGAAAGCGGCAACAGCTTTATAGGGCTGATGTATCATCAGGTGCTAAAAGATGAAAGCAGAGCCGGAAAATATATAATTACTCCAAACGAGCTGGAGAGTGATCTTGCGTATCTGTCCGAAAACGGTTATGTTTCCGTTCTTCCGTCCCAGCTTGTGAAAATTCGTGAGCAGGGCGGCAGACTGCCCGAAAAAACGGTTGTAATCACGTTTGACGACGGTTATGAAACCGGACTTTATTATGTACTGCCGCTGCTTAAAAAATACGGGATGAAGGCGGTCATAAATGTTGTCGGCAGTTATACGGACGAATATTCCGAAAACGGCGGCGAGGGGGAACATCTTTCGTATTCCTATCTTACCTGGAATGAAATAAAAACGCTGTCGGACAGCGGTTATGTCGAAATAGGAAATCACACCTACAATATGCACTCGTACAACGGGGAAAGAAACGGCTGTGCGAGAAAAGAAAACGAGAGTGACGAGCAGTACCGCACGGTGCTGTATGAGGATGTGGCAAGGCTGTCGGATAAATTACAGCAGGTCACAAGGAAAAGACCGGTCGCTTTTGCGTATCCCTTCGGGTCGCTGAGTGAGGGGAGTGCGGAGATAATCGGCAGTGCGGGCATAAGCGTGTTTATGACCTGCTGTGAACAGCCGTGCAGTATGAACAGAAACGGCAGGATAGTGATAAACCGCTATAACAGAGAAAGCGGAAGGTCGGCACAGCAGATATGTGAGGAATTCAACAACGCATTTTAGCAAAAGCCGGAAAAGATAAAGAAAAACCGGGAGTCCGTAAAAACGAACTCCCGGTATTTTTCCGTTATTTCTGATTACTTAGACTCAGAAACGCTTGTTGAGCTACCAACGCTTGAACCTGATGTTGTGTTATTGCCGCAAGCTGTTGCCATAGCTGCTACCATAGCTACTACTGCTACTAAAGCTAAAATCTTTTTCATGTCTTTAATCTCCTTACAGTAAGTTTGTATCGATCTATAATGCCAAGTCTTTCGCTTGGCTGAAATGAATTATACATAAATTTTACGTTACGGTCAAGTGGCTTTTACCTTAATTTGTTTAATCGGCTTAATTTTCGTTCAGATTGACAAAAAAGAATGTAATCGTTTAAATGAAACTAGACATTTTTTTCGATATGGTGTATAATATGTGAACAAAGCACACGCAAAGGCCCGAATTTGTTACACTGCTGTAACTATAAATGCAGAATATGGATACTATTATCCGATTCGCAATGCAAAAAATGCAATAATATGTATGTTCTGGATGAAAATTCTTGCCGTGTGCCGAAAAAAAGAAGTAAAATCAGCATAATTCAAATGGTTTCAGAAAGGAAAATGATAGTATGGCAAATGTACCTACACCGCACATAAAGGCAAAAATGGAAGAAATTGCAGAGAAAATTCTTATGCCTGGAGATCCGTTAAGGGCAAAATTCATAGCCGAAAATTATCTTTCGGACGCAGTCTGCGTTAACGACACAAGAAATATGCTCGGCTTCACGGGAAATTACAAAGGCTCAAAGGTAACGGTAATGGGAAGCGGAATGGGAGTTTCATCCATAGGAATATACAGCTACGAGCTGTTCAATTTCTATGAAGCCGAAACGATTATAAGAATCGGAACGGCAGGTGCGCTTGTACCGCAGGTTCAGCCCAGAGATGTGATAATAGCACAGGGTGCCTGCCACGATACTAATGTTGACAGGCAGTACGGCTTGCCCGGAACGTATGCGCCCATAGCCGACTTCGGACTGGTGAAAAGGGCGTATGAGCTTGCGACAGAGAAAAATATCAAGGCTCACGTCGGAAATGTATTGACGGGAGAGGTGTATTATGATGCGTCGAACAGCCTTTCGGCGTGGTCGAAAATGGGCGTTCTTGCCGTGGAAATGGAAGCGGCGGCACTTTATATGAATGCGGCGGCGGCAGGCAAGAAGGCACTGTGCATCTGCACCGTTACGAACAACCCTCTGACAGGAACGGAGGACATCACACCCGAAGAACGTGAAAAGACCCTTACCGATATGATTACTATCGCACTTGATGCGTAACCGCTGTTTTCTTTATTTATATTTTAATAGTATACAGCCATATCGGCAGAATATGCCCCGAATGGCTGTATGTATATGTCAAAACTAAAAAACGATGAAAAAATGCCTTAAATTGGCGAAAACCAAGAATGCTTTTCGGCAATTTTCCATAAAATTTCGCTTTGAAAATTGTTTGATATGCTATCAAAGTTTTCTTGCTATTCGCTAAAACTTATGGTATAATTTTGTTATATAATAATTTCCATTTAATATGGAGGTTGTTTATTCTGTTATGATGAATGGGGGATAACCAGTGACAACTTTTACTTACGTTGCTACCGACGTTAACGGTAAAAAGGTAAAAGGCACCGAAATGGCGGAAGATTCCGTTGAACTTATTGACAAGCTCCGACAAAAAGGCTTGTTCTGCACATCTTATAAGGATGCGGCAAAGAACAAGGCGGCAGATGTCAAATATAAGTTCAAGACGAAGGATCTGTCGTTCTTCTGCCGACAGCTTGCGGCGATGCTTACATCGGGTGTAAGTCTTGTAAAGGCGCTTCAGATATTGCAGGCGCAGACCGAAAACAAAAAGCAAAAGCAGGTGCTTCTCGATATATACGAGGAGGTACAAAAAGGACGCAGCTTCTCTGAGGCTATAGCTACAAAGCCCGGCGTATTCCCCTCGCTGTTTGTCAGCATGGTCGGTGCGGGTGAAGCGTCCGGTAATCTTGACGTTATTATGAACCGTGTATCCGAGCATTACGCAAAGGATAGCAAGACACAGAACAAGATCAAGGGTGCTATGATCTATCCTATCGTTCTGCTTGTGCTTCTGGTAGTTATCATGATAGCCATGTTCACGATGATCATGCCTATGTTCCGTGATCTTGCAGGCGATTCTGAAATGCCTATGCTGTCGCAGGCAATTTTCGGAATAAGTGACTTTATGATCAACCAGTGGTATATTCTTGTTATAGTTTTCATCGCAATAGTGATTGCACTGCGACTTATTATCAAGACTCCCTCGTCAAAGCTCAAGTGGGACGAAATGCTTCTGAAATTACCGAAGATCGGAGGACTTCTCCGTACAATCTATACGGCACGTTTTGCCCGTACAATGTCGAACCTTTTCTCGTCCGGTCTTCAGATGGTAGACTGTATCGAAAAGTCGGTAGGCACACTTGGCAATACATATATAATCAAGCAGTTTGAGGATGTTGTCGAAAACGTTAAACGAGGCGAGTCGCTCTCGGTGGCAATGGGCAGAATAAACGTATTTGACGGTATGTTCGTATCGATTGTCTATGTCGGTGAGGAGTCAGGTACTCTGGATACCATCCTTGCTAAATCGTCAGATTATTACGACGATGAAGCCGACTCAGCAATATCAAGACTTGTAGGCCTTATGGAGCCTGTAATGATTATCCTTATGGGTGTCATGGTAGGTTGCTTGCTTGCAGGTGTATTCCCGATTCTTTACTCAGGTATGGAAGGCATGGGCAATACTTAAAAAGCAACGAAAATTAAACCTAATAAGCAGGAAGGAATTATTGAGATATGTTATCTATTGATATTACCGACAGACAAATCAAACTTGTCCGTGGTTCAGCACAGGGCAATAAGATCAAGATTGACGAGGTTGACTTCAGAGAGATCGAAAAGGGTCTTGTTTCAAACGGCTACATAGCAGATGTTCCGCTGGTTGCGGCTGAAATAATTGATATGATCAACACAAGAGCGATCAAGGAAAAGGATACTATCGTATCAATCAGCTCAAGCTCGATACTCTACAAGGAGCTTATGCTCCCCAAGCCCAGAAAGCTCTCCAATACCGCCGCTATCGAGGCTATGATAGGAAGCAACATGGGCATATCGGGCGACTATAATATTTCATATACCATAGTTGGTGAAACCGTAGACGAGAACAAGAACCCTCTTATCAAGGTTCTTGCCACAGCCTGCCCCCAGCGTCTTGTTGGCGGATATGTAAAGCTGTTCACGCACATGGGTCTTGCACTTAAGGCTGTAAACATTTCAAATAATGCAATTTCACGTCTTATCCAGAACACTCCGAAGATGTCAGGTTATATGCCGCTCTTGCTTGTTCAGATAGACAAGGAGTTCCTGAATATCAACCTTTACGAAGACAATGTTCTTTCGTTCTCAAGATATTTCAAGATCGACCCCGCTGATTATAATAACGCAGAGGACTATGTTAACCAGGCTATATATGATAACCTGTTCAGAATGTTCCAGTTCTTCCAGTCAAGGAAGGACATGAAGCCCATCAAGGAAATGATGTTCTACGGTGAGATAGGCGACTTCATAGCGCTTACGAACACCGTATCGGGCTTTAGCGTTCCCTGTCACATTCTGAGTGCACCGACAACCATTGCGTCAAGAGCTGACTTCGAGTTTACCGTATATGCAAACGCCATCGGCGCACTCTACAAGGTAAACAAGGAGCTTGAGCATATCAACCTTCTTGATACCACAGCGGCTAAGGAAAGCAAGGGTCTTAATACCTTCTTCATCGGACTTGGTGCGGCGGCTCTCATAAGCGTTCTTGCGGTTGTCGGCGCAAATGTTGTTGTAGATGTTATCAACAATAGCATAAAGAGCGAGATAACAAAGGTGCAAGCACAGATAAACGACACGGCACTTCAGGCAAGGCTAACGACTTTACAGCAGAAGGAAGGCGTTCTTGCCAACTTCCAGAGTTACAAGGATTCTATTGCAAATGCCGAACTGATGTACAATTATATGCCTAAGGGTACTACAGCGGTATATAAGATGCTCAGAGAGCCGTTTACGGAAAAGCAGGACGGCATTGAGAGTGTAACGAAGGAAGACATTCGCAAAAACCTTTCAGGTATGAAGCTGATAGATTCAGTCGATATTTCCGGCTATTCTGTAACCGCAACATACAGCTGTAAAAATCAGGCGCAGCCTTCACAGTATGTCAGAGCGCTGATAGATCAGGGCTATTTTGAAAATATCACATATACCGGTTACACTGTTGAAAAAGGCGAAGACAATAAGGAAACCGTTGAGTTCAGCCTGACAATGCTTCTCAAGGCAGGTAATGGCGTTGCAGTCGATAAGAATTCGGCTAACAGTATTATCGAAGCAGGCGAGAACGGCACACAGACCGATACATCTTCAACCGCTTCCGCAACAGAATCAACTGCCGAATCTACGGCACAGTAACGGGGAAAGGACATACATAACATGAAGATCAGTAAACAGGAACGAATTCTTATAGTTGTATTTTTAGTTGCCGCAATAATAGGCGTCGGCATATTTGTATTTATTCTTCCCAACTTCAACAAGATCAGTGATAACAACAAGCAGCTTGCGTCTGTCAATAAGCAATATGCGGATATAAATAAACAGCTCGAACACGAGTCAACAATAGATAACGAGATCAGCCAGGCGTATGAAGACGGTAAGAACCTTGCCGACAAGTTTTTCAACGACCTCACAGAATACGAGGCTGACGAGATTATGCGTAAGTTTATTGCAAATGGCAAGGATATAACGATAGACGGACTTACAATTTCGCCTTTCTCAACGCAGGCACTTTCCGTATCGGTATTTTCACCCACAGAGGTAACATATCCTCTCAAGGACTTTGCCAATACCGTCGTTGAAACTCCGGATAAAGAAACCGATTTCAGCAAGCTCAGCACAAGAGAGCTTGTTATGTACGCAAAGAAGCTCCAGGCGACACTTCTTGCCGCAAGCGAACCGGTAACCGTAGGTTCTGTAACAGTAGCATTTACGGCACATTCAAATAAGCTCCAGAATCTTCACGATTTTGCAGACCTGCTTTATTCGGGTGTATACGAAAAGAACGGTGACGGAAAAACCGTTTCTATCGCATCGCTCAGCTATCAGATGGAAGAGAACACAAGCACAAATTCCGGTGAGAGCAACGCTTCTTCTGGCGATTACACCATGGAATTCTCCGTAAATCTGCTTTGCATACAGCCTGTGGCAGATCCCTTTGCGGCTAATAACAGCACAGCCGAATAAACGGTTGCTTACAAGTAAGAAATGAAAGGATGAAACGCTATGAACAAACATAACAAAAAAGCGTTAATGATGAAAAGGGCGTTACTGCGGCTGAAAGGCGGCAAGGGAAGCGTTTTATTCTTCATTATCGCTATAATGACGGTTATGATAGTTCTTGCATCTGCGGTTTATTATTCGACAATTTCCGCTCGTGCACAGGTCGAGATAAAATACGGCAATGAACAGTCTTACCAGAGTGCCGTTTCGCTAAATGACCTCGTAACCGAATATCTCAACACAAAGACGGACGATGCTTTCGTAGACGCTATAATTGCACTGTCGCCCAACAAGTCGCTCACCACAAAGGGCGATGGCACAGATGCTTTTGCAGAGCTTGCCGGCGGTCTTGGCGATTACAAGATAACGGTAACAAAGCTCAGCGGTGACAGCGGCGACGAAAAGCAGACGATAAAAGTCGAAACCGAAGTATTAGTAAACGGTGAAACCTCAACGGTAACCTCAATCGGTGAGTTTACGCTTGTTTCAAAACCTTATTCGTTCGACAGATTCTTCACATCTACAGGCTATGCTCCGAACGATGTTGTAATGTCCGGTATGACCGTAACTTCCACAATGTACCTTGATAACGAGTACAGCCAGATAGGTTCATCACAGTCGGGCAACTCCGGTATCAATATCAGAGCCGAGGTTATCAGTGCGGGTACGCTTTCAATAAACAACGCACCTATCAACTCAAACGGTGACCAGACATTTGATATCACCACTGGAAACAACCTTATAATGACGTATAACGGCGGTCAGGGTGCAATGAACCTGAACGGCGGACGTATAAGAGTCGGCGGAAATCTGATACAGGGCACATCGTTCAACTACACGAACGATACCGATGTTTATGTAGTCGGCGACTTTATAAGCGGACGACCCAGCGATGACAGCGATTGTGAGATCTATGTAAACGGTGATGCTGCTTTCTTTGGAAATGAAACATATAAGGGCAAGGTTTATGTAAACGGCGATGTTTACATTGACAAAGAAGTAAACACGGGCGACAAGTTCCCCGGCGGAATAACAATCGGCGGTAATGTCTACCTCTGCTCAGGTTCAAGCTATTTCGGCGCACAGAAGACATGGATAAAGTCACACGGCGTTGATGACAGCAGAATAAAGGATTATACCGATGCTTCTATTCGCTTTGAAGCAAAGAACGGCGACAACGACAGCGCATACAATGCACTGCGTGCAAACATGGATAAGGCGAGAGGCTCAAATGAACAGGCATATTCGTATGTATGGCCTTCCGACAGCGGAACATGCGAATCCCTGACAAATGTCAAGGCTAAGATTAACGAAAAAGTCGGAAATCCCGAATATACAAACTGGAATATGACCAAGAAGTTTATCAATGACGACGGTACATATACTGTAGATCCGATAAACTACAACTTCGGCAATCCTAGTGCTTCCGAGCTCGAAAGATTTGCAGGCACAGGAAGCAATGAAAATCAGCTTATCGTAAGCGCTGAGAAGTTCGGACAGTACGTTGTAATGGGTGATATGCGCATTACGGCAGGAACATGGGACGGATACAACATAGTATTCGATACCACTATGCCCGGCGGTAACGATATTGATATGTATGTATATCTGCCCGCAAACTGCTATATGAAGAAAACTCCTCCTGCTAACGAGTGGAGTTCACCCACATACAGCTTCTCAAATAAGTCGGAGGATAAATCTAAGTTCAACTGCTTCCGTTGGAACAATCAGCCCGAAGGTTTGTTTGACGGTTGGTTCAGCGTACTTACAAAGGGTAAGGGCAGTGTAATATTCGTTATAGGCGACGGCGTAACATACTTTGCTCAGACACGAGTATTTATGGGTCACTACAACCTTCTCAAGGAGGTTCTTCCCGATGCGATAGCGGCAGATGGTAAGGTAACTAATACCGATAAATTTTCTGAAGCTAAGGTAAGCGCCATTATGAGAACAACTGACACAGATGCCAGAAAGCAGACACTGTTTAAGCAGAACATTCTTGATAAGTACAAGAACTCAGGCGGAATTCATAACAACCTGTTCGTAGTTGCGATAAACAAGAACAGCGATGTAAATTTTGATATGCAGTATAATACATTCTGCGGTTTCATATATGCACCCTATATGACGTTCGGTGCAGGTAAGTCAACAGAAGGACATTTTGCGATGCTCGGCGGTCTTATCGTATCCGACTATGAGATGCCGAATACATCAAGAGTGTATATGGCTACTATCCCTTATGACTACTACGACAGATATGTAGACAGTACGCTGACTGGAACTGAAAAGGAAGACGCACGCTTTGATTATATGGAAAAGCTCATTTCCAATTCGGGCGGTGAGATCGGAACACTCGGTTCGTCAAGCTCAAGGTCATGGAGAAAGTACGGTTATAACTGATGAAAGGAGCGGATAGCATGAAGCTGTTTAAACGCTTTAAAAGTAAAAAAGGCTTTACGCTGACAGAGGTTCTCGTTTCCATAGTCATATTCGCTCTTATGTCGGCTATCGTAATGCAGATACTTGCAATAGCGATAGCACAGCACAGAAAGAATGACAGCGTGGATAAGGATATGGACACGCAGATAAGCAATCTTGTGCAGGAAAACGCTCTTGTTGAAAGAGATACCGTAAATCTTGTCATGAAGTTTGTAAGTCCCACGGGCGGTACGAACGATGTCAAGATAAACGATGTAAAGATACGCAAGGACAGCACCGAAGCCGATAATGACGGCAGACTTGAGATAAATACTATTGATGCCACCATCAAGAATGACGGCGGCAATAAGGATAAGGATAAAAACAGCGGCGGTATGGTAACCGATGATATCCATATTTACGGCACAAAGGGTATTGACAAGATATACGTGCATGAAGAAAGCTGTGTTCTTGAGGACGGTAAATACAAGATTACGCTTGCGTTTATGGTTGATACAACCTCAACAAATGCACTTAACGGTTCAGAGAGCAAGTCTTTAAAGATTGCACTCCCCGAAGCGTCAAAGAATATTGTTGTAACGCCCGATGATAAAATGGCTTATAGCATGGTATCCGGCACAAATGTACGATTCAGTGCAAAGAAAGCAAGCGACAAGGATACTTCGTACAGCATGAAGATATACTTTACACTGTCCGAAGATAAGTTTGAAAGTGATTACGGTTGCTTTGCCAAGTATTTTATTGATCCAAAGAGCACAGATACGGCAAAAACATCGGAATCATTTGATGATGCGGCTACAAACGGTATTTACAACCATATTTACGGTACGCCCGTAAAGGAGGATGATGCCGGATGAGAAAGCTCTTAAAGAAAAAGGCATTTACGCTGATTGAGGTCATAATCGCAATGGCAATTATGACAATACTCATTGTTGCGGCTATGTCTATGTTCAATCCCGTAAACGGCATAGTGAAATCTCTTGACGAGGATACAGTAACAAATGCCGTAACCGATACGATAACCAATTATGTTACTGATAAGCTGAAAAATGCTTCAACATACAACATAAAAGAATATAAGACCGAGGATCTTACCAAGAACTCCGACGTTGACAGCAGTGTGGCAAAGATAGCTTCCGTTATGTTCGCCGATAAGGAACTTAACGAAACTGTTTACTGCATGATACTGCGTTCAACAGCTGAGGGTTATCAGTTATACGATCTCGGCAAGCTCAACAGTGTTGTTGACTATAAGACAAAGGCTACTTCGCTTGTCAATAATAATGCTTATGCCGTATTCAATAATGAATATTACAATGACTCGCGCTATAAGTTCACATTCAAGACGACCTCAGGCGATAAGGGTACATGGTGCAGAATGGGTGTCAACACTTACGATTCCGATGGAAACATAAAGGTAAGTGAGCGAGTTCAGATGTTCAAGCTGCTCAATATGTCGCTTCTGAAGCTGACACCTTCAAGCAGTCCCGACCTTGAGAATTACAGTTATTCTGATGATATGAATATTGTAATTCTTTACAGGATTAAGATTTTCGGCTGATAACAAAAAATCCCCCCCGTAAGGCGGGGGAAATATAAACGCTTATTTTACAGCATTGAAAGATAAGCCTTGATAATGGTTTCACCGCAAAGCATACCGACTGCAAGTCCTACGCTCAGTGCAGGACCGAAAGCAATGCGGCGGCGCAGCTTTATCTTTGTTATCTTGCCGTTTTCCACGTTCGCACGGAATACATATTCCTTGCTGTCGGGAAGATTGCCTATTACTTCGTTCAGTTCGCTGCTGAGCGACTCAGTTGCGGCTTTAAGCTCATCGCCCGAAATATTCCACGCTTTTTCTTCAAAAAGCTCAGGGTCGATCTTGCACTTGCCGTGTTCAAATTCACCTATGATAACATCCTTTGAGCTGTCGACAGCCTTGCCCTCGCACCAATCTGTGAGTTTTTCGCTGATTTTTGCGGATTGCTCCTTAGTGAACCGTGACGATACGCAAAGCACGATAAGCCCGTAGACAGCGCCCACCACAACACCTATAACGGCTGAGGGAACTATCTTCCAGCCAAGCACAAAGCCCGATGCCGCCATAAGCTGAACATCGCCGCCGCCCATACCGCCGAATAAAGCGAGTATAGCAAACGGAACTGCGATAACAGCCGCACCTGCAAAATGCTCCCACCAGGGCATATTAGGCTCGGTGAAGAACGTGGCGATACCGAGTACGGCAATCGAGATCGTACACCAGTACGGGATTTCCATATGGTCAATGTCAATACAGCTGAGGACTATCAGCAATGAGAAGAATACAATTGCGACCACCATCGGCAGACTTGCCGAAAATCTTATGTAGGCGAGCAGGAACATTATTCCCGTCAGAGCCTCTACAACAGTGTAACGTGCCGAGATAGGAGCCTTACACTTGCGGCACTTGCCGCCTAAGAATATCCAGCTGAATATCGGCACAAGGTCATACGGCTTTATTCGTTCACCGCACGAAAAGCAGTGAGAAGGGCTGTTTACGATTGACATATGCAGCGGAGTGCGGTAGATTACCACATTCAGAAAACTGCCAATGACCGAGCCGAAGATAAACACAAGCACGCAAATTACGGTATCATACCATAGTATACCTGTCATATATATAACCATCCTTTCCTTTTTGGAACGCTGTAACAACGGTACAGATTTTAACAAATGGGGTTTGGGGCAACGCCCAAGAGTAGGGTCGCAGGGGCGACAGCCCCCGTATTCTCCCCCTTTCCGGGGGAAAGGGGGAGTTCGGCAAGGATGCCGAAATAAGGACACACAAAGCTTTGCATGATGCAAAGCCATTAAAGTGTCCTAAAGGGGATAGGGATATTAAATCCGCTCTGCGATATAAAATTAGCTTTTGTTTCAATCTGAACGCTGTAAAACAGCGTATGGATATTTTACCACATATCGCCGCCTTTTTCAAGTACGGGCGGCAAGTATACCACTAATCACAGGGGGAACAGTTTAATGAAGAACATACCGATAGGACAGATTCTTGTTGAGAACGGATTTCTGAAAGAGGATCAGCTTGAAGAAGCCCTTGAAAAACAGCGCAGTGAGCCGGGTAAAAAGCTCGGCGACGTATTGCTCGAGCTGGGCTATGTTTCAGAAACACAGCTTGCGCAGGCACTGTCTATCCGTCTTAAGGTGCCGTTCATCGACCTCACAACCACAAAGATTGATATAGAGGCGGTCAAGAAGATACCTGAGGCTATAGCAAAGAAGAACTGCTGTGTAGCGTTCCAGATGAACGATTCACGCCTTACTGTTGCTACAGACGATCCTATCAACTTCTACATATTCGAGGAGTTGAAGGTTATCTCCGGTATGGAGATACACGCAATGATAGCTACCCGTACAGCTATCAACGAAACTATCAGCAAGGCATATTCGCAGCAGACCGTAAGCAACGTTATGGATAACCTCAATAAAGAGTACAACAATGCTACGGACAATGTTATCCAGGACGACCCCGAATCAGGCGAGCGTGTTGATAACGCACCTATCGTTAAGCTGGTAAATACAATAGTCGAAACCTCATTCAGAATGAATGCGTCGGATATTCATATAGAGCCTTTCAAGGACAGAACAAGAATAAGGCTCAGAGTAGACGGCGAGCTTATCGAGCAGATGAAGGTAAAGCCTGCCGCACATAACTCGCTCATTACCCGTATAAAGATACTCGGCGGTATGAACATCGCCGAAAAGAGAATACCTCTTGACGGCCGTTTCGGTATGACTATCGACGGCGTAAACCTTGACGTCCGTGTATCTACCATACCTACCGTTTACGGTGAGAAGTGCGTTATCCGTCTGCTTTCAACGGCAGATGAAAAGACAAGAAAGATAACCGACCTCGGTATGACGCTGTACAACTACGAAATGTTCAAGCAGATCATACGTTGCCCGCACGGAGTTATGCTGGTTACAGGACCTACAGGTTCGGGTAAATCTACAACACTGTACGCAACGCTCGGTGAGCTTTCAAAGCCCAACGTTAACATAGTTACCGTTGAGGACCCCTGCGAAAAGAAGATAGACGGTGTAAACCAGGTACAGATAAACGCAAAGGCAGGTCTTACATTTGCGGCGGCTCTGCGTTCTATCCTTCGTCAGGACCCTGATATAGTAATGGTCGGTGAGATTCGTGACGGTGAAACGGCAGACATCGCTATCCGTGCCGCTATCACAGGTCACTTGGTTCTTTCGACCCTCCATACAAACGATGCCGCAAGTACAATCCTCCGTCTTGTTGATATGGGTGTTGCACCTTACATGGTTGCGTCATCTCTTGTCGGAGTTATCGCCCAGCGACTTGTAAAGCTGCTTTGTCCGGAGTGCAAGGAGAAGGTAATGCTTACAGACCCTGCCGACTTAAGACTTGTCGGAAAGACAGAGCCGGTTGAAATATGCAAGGCTCATTACGGCGGATGCCGCTCATGCCATAATACAGGCTATAAGGGCAGAACCGCTATCCACGAGATAATAGTAAGCTCGAACGATATAAAGGAGCTTATCTCAAGCGGCGCAACAGCCGAGCAGATAGGCGCACAGGCTGAAAAGAACGGAACAAAGCTGCTGAGAAGCAACGTTACCGATATGGTGCTTGCAGGCACTACAACGCTTGACGAACTGGTAAAAGCCACCTACTCCGTATAATACGGATGCGGTGTTAGCAATATATCTTTTTAAAAGGAGAATAAAAAGGTGGATATTAACAAAATACTTGACGAAGCAAGAAGGCTCGGATGTTCGGACTTACACTTTACTGCGGGACTTCCTCCCGTTGTACGTCTGCACGGCAGTATCAAAAAGCTCAGCGGTTATCCCGACTGCACAGAGCCTATCATAGTCAATATCATAAATCAGATAACCTCAATGAAGCACAAGGCTTCTATCCAGAAGGGCCTTGACACCGACTTCTCGTATGTATCCGCATCCGGACACAGACACAGAGTAAACGTGTACAGACAGAGGGGCTATCACGCAATAGCAATGCGACTTCTGCGTAACGATATTCCTACACTGCAGGATCTTATGCTTCCCGGACTTATGGGCGAGTTTGCGCTCCGCCCGAGAGGTCTTGTGCTGGTAACAGGCCCTACAGGTTCAGGTAAGTCAACGACGCTTGCGGCTATGATTGACCATATCAACCGCAACAAGAACTGTCATATTATTACAGTCGAAGACCCTATCGAGTATCTTCACACACATAAGCAGTCAATGGTAAACCAGCGTGAGATCGGCGCCGATGTAGACAGCTTTGCAGGCTCACTGCGTGCCGCACTCCGTGAGGACCCTGATGTTATACTCGTCGGAGAAATGCGTGACTTTGAAACTATCAATGCCGCAGTAACCGCCGCAGAAACAGGTCACCTTGTGCTTTCGACACTGCATACGACAGGTGCCGCAGAAACCATCGACCGTATCATAGACGTTTATCCCCCTCACTCACAGGGTCAGATCAGAGCGCAGCTTGCAAACTCCCTCGTAGCCGTTATTTCACAGACGCTCGTTCCTACGGCTGACGGCAAGGGTCGTATCGCCGCTCTTGAGCTTATGAGCTGTACAGACGCTATCAGCTCACTTATCCGCGAAGGTAAGATATTCCAGATTCCGAACTCCATCCAGACCTCTAAGGCTCTCGGTATGTTCTCGCTCGACCAGGATCTTGCAAGACTTGTCCGCACAGGCAAAATTACGGAAGAAGTTGCAAGAAGCCGCTGCCAGAACCCCGACGATCTCAAGAGATATATCGGAGCTTATTAATCAGCATAAATCATCAAGTGATGCTACAATGCCGCCTGTTTATACGGCGGCATTATTTATGCGCTTCTGAAAGGATTTTTTAATGAAATTTGTTATTCAAAGAGTGACAGGTGCGAGTGTAACCGTAGATAACGAAATAATTGGAAAAATCGGAAAGGGATTTCTGGTGCTTATCGGCATCTCGCAGACCGATACAAAGGAAATCGCAGACAAGCTGATACGCAAGATGACGGGGCTTCGCATCTTTGACGATGAGAACGGAAAGACAAACCTTGCCCCTGCCGATGTCGCGGAAGCCTGCTTCTTATCTCACAGTTCACGCTGTACGCAGATTGCCGCAAGGGCTACCGTCCCTCCTTTACAAGCGCCGGCTCACCCGATATGGCAAACGAACTGTACGAGTATATCGTCGAGCAATGCCGTAAGTGCGAAAGCATAGCCGACGTGCAGACAGGAAGGTTCGGTGCGGATATGAAGGTTGAGCTTCTGAACGACGGACCGTTCACGGTCATCCTTGACAGCAACGAGCTGATGTAACGTCACGCTCAGAGCCGAACCGATTGTATAAGTGGTGAAAAATTACTGTAAATTCTCTCACTACATTTTTCGTCAAATTGCACAACTGCGAAAAATATTTTGTTGCATTTTTGTTAAATTTCCAATCAAACTATAGACAAACGGGCGAAAAAGTGTTATAATCAAGTCACATTAAAAGGAAACGCCGCAGCATAAAGCACAGCGCTCCCGGAAAGGACTTAAGTATGAATGAAATAAAATTAGGTAAAAAAATCTCCGAAGGTAAAACCGTTGACGTATATGAGAGCGGCGACCTTGCAGTAAAGGTATTCAAACCCGATGCACCCAAAACAGTAGTTTTCTATGAGGCTTTCATGGATTCAAAGGTTGAAGAAACAGGACTTAACGTTCCTAAGATAAAGGAAGTTGAGCTTATCGACGGCAAGTGGGCAATAGCTACAGAGCTTATAAAGGGCAAGACGCTTGCACAGATTATGCAGGAAGAGCCTGAGAACTGTGATGGCTATCTTGACGATATGGTTGAGCTTCAGCTTGAGATACACTCAAAGAAGGTTACAGGCATTTCAAAGCTGAAGGATAAACTGAGAGAAGAAATCGAGAGCCTTGACGTAATCGACCACATCAAGAGATACGATCTTCTGACAAGACTTGACAGCACACCCAAGCACGTTAAGCTGTGCCACGGTAACTTCGGTCCTGAGAACATAGTTGTAACAGACGACAACAAGGTTTATATAGTTGACTGGATAGGCGCTTCGGCAGGTAATGCCAGTGCAGATGTTGCAAAGACATATCTGAAGCTCGCACTTACATCTACAGAAACAGCTGAGAAGTATCTCAACCTGTTCTGCAAGAAGACAAATACAGCAAAGACATATGTTCAGGAATGGCTTCCCATTATGGCGGCATCAACGCTTGCAAAGGGTGTTACAAGCAAGGAGGAGAAGGATCTTCTCTTTACATGGCTTGACGTTGTGGACTATTCTTGACGACAGCTTAATAACGATAATGACGCCCCGCTTCTGCGGGGCGTTTCAGTTTGTAGAAAAAGTCTTTTGTTTAATGTGCTTCTGCAATATCATTCAGCTTAGACCACGATAGCAAGCTACC
>ERZ859980.564-NODE-564-length-22085-cov-1.545302_pt1 | contig 22085 bp, 25 predicted proteins | sample MGYA00509984_ERZ859980 | MGnify/ENA primary metagenome ERZ859980 (study PRJEB30046, sample SAMN00715173) | human gut metagenome | study: EMG produced TPA metagenomics assembly of the A metagenome-wide association study of gut microbiota in type 2... | reverse complement strand
AAAAACTTGACAAGAACAGCAAAGCTTATGAATTATATGGAGAAGAATTAATTCATGAACGTCACCGTCACAGATATGAAGTAAACAATGACTTTAGAAAAGTTTTAACAGATAATGGTATGATGCTTTCAGGTATTTCTCCTGACGGCAGAATTATTGAAATGGTTGAAATACCATCTCATCCATTCTTTATTGCAACTCAGGCACATCCTGAACTTAAGAGCCGTCCTAACAGACCTCATCCATTGTTCTTGGGATTTGTTGAAGCTGCATTAAATAACAAATAATAAAAAAATGCAAAAGTAGCGATAATGTAATGGGAACATTTCCAAATTATCATTATCGCTACTTTTTTTGTGTATTATTAACATTATTTCCATAATTATTCATCTGTGTTAATAATTATGATTAATTACAACATCTACTGTTAATTATCCCCGTTGTCCGCCGGCTATTGTTAGGGAATTTTTATGCTCAACTTTCTATAATCCCTTACCTGACATCTGTGATGAAAGCATTGTTATAATAGAAGTTAAGTCAGTTACATTTTCTGTTGGAACTAAATCCTTAACTGAAGGCTTTCCTTCTGTTATGTTTGATGTTAATGAAATATTCATTGATGCATCATCATTCTTGATTTCTCCTGTTTCAATAGAGATAGTTCCTTTTCTGCTACCCTTGTCACCTGTTACTTTTGCCTTTGATACAATATTAGCATTTGAATCTTTAATTGCACTTACAATTTTATCTTTGTTGTCTTTAACTTTCTTAATTGCATTGTCAACATCCTTTGTGTCTTTTTTCATGTCAGCATACTGTTTTCCAATAGTTGAATCTGCACCAAATGCTTCAATGTAAACGTCCATTAATTCATTATAAATATCCTTTAATGAATTGTCACAGAAGCTTACTAAAGCTGTAACTGCTGCATCAGCGTTTTCACCATTTACTGTAAGCGTATAGTCATTTCCGTCTTTTCCCTGTAATGATGAGAAATCTTTTTCTAATGAATCATATACCTTTGTATTAATCTTTGTAGATGATGTCACTGCCTTAGCGAAAGCTTCCTTGTCTATTTCTAATAAATCCGCAACCTGATTTAAATTAAGTGAAACATATCCTGTGGCACTAATCTGCTTTAAGGCGCTTTCAAACTGTTTTCCTGACTCACTGTCAATTTTACTTATGAATTTAGATATTGAACCCATATTCATATATAATTTTGAACCATCAATTACAACTGTTGTCAATTCTTCATAAGTATCTGTTAAATATTGAAGTGAGATTTTAGCAGCAAGCTTTGATGTTGATTCTGTTGTTGTCTCAACTTTTAACTTGCCCTGTATCTTGCCATCCTTCTTGAACTTGGCAGGTATAGTTTTATCTTTCTTGATTGAATCTGCACTTACATCAAATGAAAGTTCTACTTCCCCTGTTCCTGTCTTAATTTCCTGCATCTTCTTTACTTCTTTAAAGTAAGAGCCATTATCTTTTGTCTTTGCGTTTTTGTTGCTTCCGCATCCTGTGAATAGTGCCATTATCATAACAAGTGATAAGGCAATTGATAAGATTTTCTTCATATTCATATTCTTCTCCTTTTTGATATTTACAAGTAGGTAATATGAAATATAGATTATTAAATCGGTATTTCATTAAGATAAAATAGTTTTTGTTTTTCATATTTGCCTCTTTGTCTAAGTTTAAGTATAGCATAAAAGTTACATAAAGTGTGAAACTTTCACAATTTTTCTGTTTTTTCGCACTTCATGTAACTTTATTATATGCATTACTATTTATTATTTTTATAACTTTAAGTTCTTCTATCTTAATTTCAAAACTAACTGCTATTTATAGTTATTCTTCTTCTCCCCAAAAGTCTACAGGTTCATAATCCCTTAATGCAACCAAATATCCATGTTCCTGCAATTGCTGTTGAATTATGTCTAAAGTTTCCTCTGAATCTGCCACTACTGTGTGATAATGATATTCAGATGTTATCTGCTCTAGGGGAACCGAAACGCCCCCTTTAATGGACTCAACGTATTTTTTTGCATCCATTCTTGACTTGATGTTCATTGGCACACGCACAACATTATATAGTTTATGATAAACAAACACATCTTCAACTTTTCCACCACAATCCACAATAAGATTTAATTCATCAAGCATTTTCTCTTCACTGTGCTTTACCTTAAACACTCGTGAAATATGATCTTTATCTTTTAAAACATAGCCTTTGTGCGTAGAAACAATATCATGATTTGATGCACGAAGTAAAGCAATATCCTGTACAACAACCTGTCTGCTAACCTGAAATTTTTCAGCTAACTTTGTTCCTGAAACCGGCTTATGGCTTTCCTGCAAAATCTTAAGCAAATTTTCTCTTCTTTTTTCTCCGCTCATTTGTTCCTCCTAATGAGTTCAATACTATATTACTTAATTAATGCCACTTTACTATATTTTCTATTACAAATTAGATTCTGTGTAAATTCTTAAGAGATATATCAAGAATTGGAGATGAGTGTGTTAATGCTCCACTTGAAATATAATCAACACCTAAATCAATTAATTTAGCAATGTTTTCTCTTGTAACATTTCCTGAGATTTCAATTTCAGCTCTTCCATCAATAATGTCAACAGCTTCTTTCATTACATCATGTTCCATATTATCTAACATAATAATATCAGCCCCTGCTTCAACAGCTTCCTTTACCATATCAAGATTTTCTACTTCCACTTCAATCTTTCTAACAAATGGAGCATAATCTTTAGCCATTTTTATTGCTTCCTTAACACCACCTGCTGCTCCAATATGGTTGTCCTTTAATAAAACTCCGTCTGTTAAATTGTATCTATGGTTGTTTCCACCACCAACTCTAACTGAATATTTTTCAAAGATTCTGTTGTTTGGAGTTGTCTTTCTTGTGTCTAAAAGTTTAACCTTACTTCCTTCAAGTAATTTTGCAATTGAGTTAGTATAACTTGCAATACCACTCATTCTCTGTAAAAAGTTAAGACCTGTACGTTCTCCAACTAAAAGAACTCTAATGTCACCTGTAACAGTTCCCATTAGCTGGCCTGCCTTAACCTGGTCACCATCTTTTACAAAAAGTTCTATCTTTGTATTTTCATCTAAAAGCTGGAATGCTCTTGAGAAAACCTGTAATCCACAGATTACACCATCTTCCTTACAAATTAAATCTACCTGTCCCATACATGACTCAGGCATTACTGCATTTGTTGTACATCCTCGCTTGTAACATCTTCCTTTAAAGCACTTTCAATAAGTGGGTCTACTGTTAATTTTAATGTTATTGGATCAAACATATTTTCCTCCTCTTGTCTGGTTCTTTTCTTGTTTATTCTTTTTCTAATTAATCATCTGTTTGTATTTGCATATATTTTTTATCTGCTATTTTTCATAGCTTTGCATCTACTTTTGCTCTATTTTTAATTAAGCGTCTGCTTTCTCTCTTTGTTTTTTGCTCTCTTCAATTAAGTCAAGTATCATCTGTTTATTTTCTTTATTCCATGCATGAAGATCTTTGTATTTATCAAAATCTACAGTCTCTTCGTTTCTGTCGAATTCTCTATCATTAAACTGTTCAGACATTTCCACCGCTGCGCGTTTTGCAAAAACCATACTTTCAAGTAATGAGTTACTTGCTAATCTATTTCTTCCATGAACGCCATTACATGCTGTTTCACCAACTGCATAAAGTCTGTCCATTGAAGTTTTACTTTGAAGGTTTACTTTTATGCCACCCATAAAATAGTGCTGTGCAGGCACAACAGGTATCATTTCTTTTGGCACATTGTAACCATGTTCCTTACAGTGTTTTACAATGTTAGGAAAATGATTTGTTAACTGCTCCTCATCAATTGGTTTCATTGAAAGCCAAACATGATTAGTGCCATCCTTCTTCATCTGCTCTTTAATTTTTCCTGTTAAAATATCTCTAGGTAGAAGTTCATTTGTAAAGCGTTCCTTATCCTTGTCAAACAACTGGGCGCCTTCACCTCTTACAGATTCTGAAATTAAGAAACTTCTGTCTTCTTCTTTTTCTGAATAAAATGTTGTTGGGTGAATCTGAACATAATCAATATCTTTTAACTCTATATTATGTCTTATTGACACTGCCACTGCATCACCTGTTAAATGTCTGTAGTTAGTTGAATATCTATAAATTCCACCAATACCACCACTGGCAAGTACAGTATAATCTGCGTAAATAGTATCTAAAGTTCCGTCATCTTTCTTTACTACTATACCAAGGCATTCATTTTGTTCTTTGCCATTTTCAGTTTTTGGAATAATATCAACCATGGTCCAATGTTCCTTGATTGTAATATTATCTCTCTTCTTGCATTGTTCGTAAATATGGCTTGTTATTTCCTTGCCTGTAATATCTTCGTGATAAAGAATACGATTTCTTGCATGAGCACCTTCTCTTGTGTAAGCCAGATTTCCATCCTCATCTCTTGCAAAATCAACACCGTAACTTAATAAATCTTTTACAAGATCCGGTGATGAGTTAATCATAGTTTCAACTGCTGCTGTATCATTTTCAAAATGACCGGCTTTCATTGTATCGTAGAAATAGCTGTCAAAATCTTCTTTGTCCTTCAACATGCACATACCACCCTGTGCTAAAAATGAATCGCTATGTTCTACAATGTCTTTTGTAATAATTAAAATATCTTTGTTTTTTGGCAGGTTTAATGCACAATACATACCTGCGCATCCGCTTCCTACAATTATAATATCTGTTCTCATTTTAATTTCACTTCCAGTGTAAAAACACTGCCTTTTCTTATTTTTGTGTATATTTGCTTTTTTTTACAAACATTGCTTGAGATTATAGCACATGTTTTTACATCTGACAAGACAGTTGTAAATACAATATTTTCACCAAGTTTAACAGATTATTTTTGTCATACACCATAGGTTCTTTGTTTGGATACCAGAAAATCATTCTGTATATGTAAACAGCAATGACTACAGCTATTGTTGTAAAAATCATTATATCTATAAGCTTCAAAAGACTTTTTCTTTTTTGGAATGCCATTTCTACATAACGATAAAAAAACACCATTACTATAATTACCAAAAGAAAAATCCATATAGGATTAACCATTGCCGCCTCTGTTATTTTTCCTTTTAATAAAAGACCTACTGCTCTTGTGGTTCCACAGGTTGGACATGGAATTCCAATGAGCATTCTTAAGGGACAAATTTTTCCAAACTTACTATTAATTATTATTATAAACAAAGAAATAGCGACTATAGGAATCGCTATTTCTTTTATGTCTTTTTTTAATTTTTTTATATCAAATTTCATTTTCTATTTTAATTTTTCAAGAATCTTTACAATAAGTTCCCATGTTCTTTCAGTTGATGAGATGCTTAACATTTCATCTGTTGTATGAACATTTTTCATTGTTGGGCCAAATGAGATTGCATCTAAATCTTCAATTTTGTCTGCAAACATACCACATTCAAGACCTGCGTGAATAGCTTCGATAACAGGTTCTTCATTGTATAATTTCCTGTAGGCTTCCACTGCAGTATCTCTTAATTTTGAGTCTTCTCTGTATGCCCAACCAGGATATTCTCCTGAAACAACAATCTGACCACCAAAGATTTCTGTAAGTGAACGCATCTTTTCAATTAGGGAATTCTTCTCACTTTCAATTGAACTTCTTACTGAATATGATAATGAAACGTTGTCTTTTTTGGTTCTTAAAGTTCCCAAGTTAAGAGAAGTCTGTACCATATGTGGCATTTCAGGATTCATTCTCTGAATTCCATTTGGCATATTAACTAAAGAAATAATTGTTGCCAATGTGGCTGCACCTGATAATGCTTCTGAAATTCCTTCATCCATAACATTGATTTGAAGCTTCATGTCAGGATCTGTAAACTTGTATTCTTCCTTAACATCTTCAAAAGTTTTTTCGATAATTTCTTTTGTTTTATCTACAACTTCAGGTAATACTGCAATTGCAGCTTCGCTTTCCTTTGCAATAATGTTATCTTTTTCGCCACCGTTAACTGCCATTATACGCATACCAACATTTTGAAATACATTTAATAAAATACGACCTAAAATACAGTTTGCATTAGCTCCCCATTTAATAATTTCCATACCGGAATGACCACCGGCAAAATCTGATAACCTAAGTTCAATAATTTTTGCATTAATAGGTCTGTGTTATAAGGTAGTAAACATTCTACTGTAGCACCACCTGCACAACTAATTGTAAAAATTCCTTCGTCCTCAGAATCAAGATTGATTAACTCTTTGCCTTTTAAATCTGATGTATCAATGAAGTCTGCACCTAAAAGACCAATTTCTTCATCAACTGTAAATACAGCTTCAATTGGTGGATGTGCAATGTCGTTGCTATCTAAAACTGCCAAAGCATAGGCTACAGCAATACCGTCATCACCACCAAGTGATGTACCTTTTGCACTTAAATAGTCCCCATTAACTTCCAAGTCAAGTCCATCTTTTGTCATGTCCTTGTCACAGTCATTTGTTTTTACAGCAACCATATCCATGTGTCCCTGTAAAATAACAGGCTTTGAATTCTCGTAGCCCTTTGTGCCACCTTTCCAAATGATTACGTTTTTCTTTTCATCCTGACGGCACTTTAATTCTCTATCATTTGCAAACTTTACTAAATAATCACTTATCTGTTCCACATTTCCTGAACCATGAGGAATAGATGCTATCTCTTCAAAAAATTTTAATACATTTTCAGGTTTCTTTCCTTCTAAAACTGACATATCCTTACACCTCGCATTATATATTTTAATTATTATTTATTTTCAATCATTAATTTATAATAATGATATTTAAAACTCTGTTATTCTTATACTTTTAGTCAAAACATTTCTGCTTTACTTTGTAACTATATTTATTATTTTTACATTTACTCTTCTAACATTTGTTATGTGTTTAATTTCTATTAACTTAGCCTTCTTTAATCTTTTTATTAACTTTGGTTTGCTCAATACTTAATTCAATTACTTTGATTTTTTATAGCTTCCGTTTTCTTCTTCCACCTGGCCGGTTTTAACCATATACTGCATAAGCTGTTTTGCAAAATCATTTTTGTCTTTTACAATTGCCTTGTTTTTCGAAAAAGGAAGCTTCGCCTCTATGCCATCACAAAGCTCTGCAACCTGTGGCAATGTAATATACTCATTTTTCTTTAAATATTTTTTTACTTTACTATTGCCCTTACTAAAAAGCATGTTCATCAAATCAGATGACTGGTTCTTCTGTTTAACCAGTCCCCAGCCATAAATAATCATTGTAGCTATGGCAAATAAAATTATCCCAATAACGACTGTACTAATTTCCATTATTTTTCCTTATCTATAAATCTTATATATTTATTATGTTCTAATATGCCAAAAAATTTTGCCAATCTTTCATATAACTGTGTTGAAGCTTTTTTGTGCTGTTTCTTTAAAACGGCTCCAATTTCATACAATGTTTTCCTGCCGTCTATCTGTTGCCACACACAACTGCCATACTCATCTAATTCAATAAAACTATATCTTGGTTTCTTAAATACTTTCTGTGCAATTACATTGAAGAACCCAGTATTTTCAACTGTAACTTCAACTAAACCTTTTTCATTTACTTCCCATTTTTTCTGTATCACCGGCACTTTATCCAAATAATTTTCCTGTGATTTTTGATTTTTATTTTCTTTTTTCATTTAATACCGCCTTCTTTAAATCTAACCATTAGTATACCACATTTGTTTATACAAGCACAGTATAAATCTTTCTATAGAAGAAAGTGGAAGCACCAAAAATCAGCACTTCCACCCCTCTAAAAAACATTCTAAAATTATAAAATGTTTAAATTATTATTCATATCAAAAATTTATTTGTCTGATGTTTTCTTTCTTCTGCAGAATAAGAAAAGTGAACCTACTAATAAGGCGAATGCTACAAGAGCAACCCAGTTACCAACTGTGTTGAAGTTGTCTCCGTAAATTCCTGATAAATTAATTTTGCCATCTAATTTTGCTACTGCAAATATTGCAAGTAAAATTCCTACGATTCCTTCACCTGCAATCATACCTGCAGAGTAAAGTACACCCTTGTCAACAGATTCTTTCTGTTCTTTTTCTGATGAATATTTTCTCTTTTCAATAATCCATCTTACGGCACCACCAAGCATAATTGGTGTGCTTAAGTGAATTGGTAAATATAAACCAATTGCAAATGCTAATACAGGGATTCCAAGGATTTCCACGACGATTGCAATAAATGCACCAACGATAATAAGAACCCAAGGAAGAGTTCCACCCATAACACCTTCTACTACCATTTTCATCAAAGATGCCTGAGGAGCTGGAAGCTGTGCTGAACCGAATCCACCCCATGCCTTGCTTAAAATGTATAATACGCCACCGATTGTTAAAGCTGCAACAACTGCACCAAGTAATTCACCGATCTGCTGTTTTACAGGTGTTGCACCAACAATGTAGCCTGTTTTTAAATCCTGTGATGTATCACCAGCCATAGCTGCGATAATACAAATAACTGTACCAATTGAAATAGCTGCTATCATTCCTGCTGAACCAGTTGAACCTGTAGCCTTTAATACGAAAGATGTAAGTATTAAAGTTGCAATTGCCATACCTGATACAGGGTTGTTACTACTTCCTACAATACCAACCATTCTTGATGAAACTGTAGCAAAGAAGAAACCAAATACAACTATTAATAATGCGCCAAGTAAGCTAACAGGAATTTCAGGGATTAACCACATTCCAGCAGCGATTACTAATGAACCAATTAAAACTACAGATATTGGTAAATCCTGCTGTGTTCTATCTCCACCTGATACATTTTTTCCAAAACCTTTAATAGCTGACTTAAATGTTCTAAACATAGTTGGTAAAGTTTTAATTAAACTAATGATACCACCTGCTGCTACTGCACCGGCACCAATATATCTAATATATTTGCTCCAAATTGTTCCCGGATCTAACTGGTTAAATGGAAGTAAATTTCCTGCATCATCTGCAACAGATGATAAGCTGTCTCCTCCAAAGAACGCAATTGCAGGCATAAGCACTAAGTAAGATAAAATACCACCTGCAAAAAGGTAACTTGAAACCTTAGGTCCGCAAATATAACCTACACCTGATAATGCCGGTAGCACATCCATACCAACAGCACATGTGTAGCTTCCCTTAAATGAGAAGTCAACTTCACTTGGGAATAAACAAAGACCGTCTGCGATAAATTTATATACAGCTGAAATTCCTAATCCTGAGAAAACAAGTTTTGACTTACTTCCTCCTTCTTCTCCCGCAAGAAGTACCTCAGCACAAGCTGTTCCTTCAGGATATGGTAATGTACCATGTTCTTCAACAATTAATGCTGTACGAAGTGGTACCATGAAAAGTACACCAAGTATACCACCACATAATGCGATTAATGCAATTGTAATAAATGATGGTGATGTTGCCTTTCCTTCTTTTGCCCACATAAAAATTGCAGGTAATGTAAATACTGCTCCTGCTGCTAATGACTCACCAGCTGAACCAATAGTCTGTACCATGTTATTTTCAAGAATAGAATCCTTCTTCATAATAACACGAATAACACCCATTGAAATAACAGCTGCCGGTATAGAAGCAGAAACTGTCATACCAACTCTTACACCAAGGTAAGCATTGGCTGCACCAAATATAACTGCTAAAATAAGACCGATAATTACAGATGCAACTGTAAATTCAGGCATAACCTTATCAGCAGGAATAAATGGCTTAAACTCTTTCTTGTTATCCATTTTTTCTCTCCTGTTCTTTTTTATTTTGTGTTAACACACTTTGTTACCAAAAAAATACAGATGGCGCGTATTTTTCCCGTAATGTATTTCATACTATTTTACTTAACTTGATTAGTATACCTGAAAACTGAAAAAAAATAAATGGAAATTTAATAAATTAAAGTAATAAATTAATTTTTTTAACAATTTATGGAAATAAGAATGTCGCCTGCGACATTCTACACACCCAGTGCGAGCCCGTATGCAACTACTTTCTTTTCCCACGAGTGTGCATCCCTTTCAAGATTATTATTTAATCTCAAAAGGGATGTTTATGTTTCTTTTATAAACTTTTATTCTCCTGCTGTTTCTCCACCATCTTCATTGTTGTCCTGTGGTGCATCTGTTTCAGGTGCTGCTGTCTGTGGTGCATAAGTTTCAGATGCTCTTGTGTATTCTTCTGTGTGATTATTATCGTCGTCATTATTTGCTTTTTCTTTTGTAGTTTTATCAACAGTTGTTGTTTCCTCTGCTGTTGTTTCTTCCGTCTTTGTTTTACCAAATGTACTTGATAAAAATATTGCTGCCACTACAACCACAATAATAATTCCTGCTGAAACCGCTATTGCAATAATGTTCATTTTTTTATTTTGATTAATTATCTGACTGTCCGGTATTTCCGTATCATATTCATCCGAATCATCATCATAAAATTCTTCATCTTCGTCAATTTGATTCTCATCTTCAAAAACGAAATTTTCATCTTCCATTTCTTCTGGGAAGTCAAAAGAATCCTCTTCTTCATATTGGATTTCGTCAGGCAAGTCTTCAAACTCATCATCCACTGTATCTATTCCGTCGAAGTCATCTGATACTGTTGGTATTTCTTCAGCATTGTCATCATCAATATCCAGATTTCCAAAGATTTTAGTTTCTCCAAAATCTTCTTTTGGGTCATCAAAAATCTTAGTTTCTCCAAAATCTTCTGACGCATTTCCTGTACCATTGTCAGCCTGATTATTCACAGTATCTTCCATTATTTCTCCACAATATGGGCATTGTTTTTCAGTTGGCTGTACATATTTACCACACTTTTTGCAAAACATATTAATGTCCTCCTTGTTTTTTCTTTTCGTTTTATGTGTTATATAAATTCACAGGTCTTATTTTCCCTGTTTAATATATAACGTATATTTTTTATCATTTATTTCACATTATAATTCAATTTTTATAATCAATGCAAGTAAAATGTAATTCTATTGGTGTTTTAAACTTTTATACACATTATAGTTTTATCAAAATTCCTTCTATCACGCTATCATTTAGTGCCACGAAAATATTTCCTGCAATTCTATAATACTCATCTGGTAAACTTTTCCTTGCTAGTGGTAAAATGCATATATATCTATTAAATTTATCATACATAATCTCATACTCTAAATTTATACCATATCCTATCCCTGCCATAAACGCTTCATCTGCATCCACTACTAATTTTGCATCGTATTTTGTATTAACATTAGAAACTTTTACAGATTTTAAATCAGCTAAATTGCCTACAAATCCGGATATTCCCTTGACTTCTTGTGTCTTAATATCAAAATCTAAACAAATATATGTTCCATTAACAACTAGGCTACCATCAGTGCCACAATCTGATGTGTATAAACTCAATTCGTCCATGTCGTATATACACACAAATTCGTCCTGATGCGAATTATATGATTTAAGCGCAAACTTCATATTTTTCTATTCCTTCATTCTAATATTCATTTTTTATACAGCATAAATAATTATTTTTGCTTTGCACATAAATATGAAAAAGCCTTGCCGACTTCAAAAAATCAGTAAGGTTTTTTCCAAAAATCTAATATTTTATTTAAGCTTCCTGTTCTACAATCTGAGCTTTAATGTATTTTTCAACTTCTCTTGGTTCAATACCAAGGGCAATTGAAAATTCGTCATTTAAATTCTGCTTTGCCTCTTTTAAATATCTGTCATCCACGTATGTGATTCTTTTTCCTTTGGCAATACGCTCTTTGTTTCTTGCATACATAGTTTTGATAATGCAGATAAGCTGTTTGCAGTCACATGAAACTAACGCTTCTTTATACTTTGCCTCACGCTGTCTGTCGTTTTCAATCCTCATTGGCCAATGTCTTTTATTTCTGAAACTAAGTCTTTAGCCTGGTCTTTTGTTACAACTGAACGCATAACTACTTTGTCACTGTCCACAGGATAGAAAATTTTGCTATCCTCTGATTTCATTGGAACTAAAGCATAATATAACTGGTCTTTATCAACTCCTGACATATCCAGATGTGTTATGTCAACCACTTTACATACACCATTTCTTCCATGCACAATATAGTCTCCAACTTTAAACAATTCCAACACCTCTATTCTTTTTTTACTATTAGTGCAATACAAAACTTCACGTTTTTACGAAAATATTCAGTCATTGAATTTAACATCGTTTTAAGTGACTCAAAATTCTACAACAATGCATAAAATAATTTCCTACTATACTAAGATATTATCTCAATATATGTTGTTTTGTAATACTATTTATGTATAAATATATAGGTACAAATTTAAGCTGTACCTAAACCGATTTTCCCACAATATAATTCTACTACTTTTGAAAATAAATTGTTATAGGCAGAATAAACAAGATTTTTAGGTGTGTAATTGTCTAAATCCGTCAACTTTGATTGATATATTTTATTCTCCAGAGAACATTTCCTGGTCATCATCTTCTTCTGACTCATTGCTATCCAACTTTTCTGCTTCAACCATATGTCTTATATACGCTGATTCAGCAGCCTTTTCGTCCTCATCTATAATTCCATTATGGTTGTAGTCAAAGTCTTTATCGTATGGTCCGTAAGAATCCCCACCTGCAATGTACAACACTCCAAGTGTTCCCGGTCCACAATGACTTGATATTACGCTTCCCGCTCTTGTTTCAACAATCTTCTTAAATCTGTTAAGACTTTGAAGATATTCTCTTACAGCCTCCACGATTTCTGCGTCACAACCTGAATGCGTAATAAAAACCCTGTCTTTTTTAGCATGTCTTAGTTCCTGCTCCTGGTCTTTTACATAGTCGAGAATTACCTTCTTTATTGGACCACGATATTTCTTATCAGCATCCATCTTACCATTTTTAACAACAATACAAGGTTTTACCTTAAGAATACTGCCGAATAATTTTGATGTTGCTGAACATCTTCCACCTCTATGAAGATAAGTTAATGTGTCCACAACAAAGCTTGCTCTTACATAAGGCTTAAGAGTTTCAATTGTTTCAACTATCTCTTCCGGCTGATATTTCTTTCTTGCCAAAATAGCTGCCTCAACTACTAAATGTCCAATACCTGTTGAAAGGCTTTCTGAGTTAATAACAAAAACGTGTTCTTCGTAATAAAGCTCTTTTGCTGCAAGTCGCATTACATTTGCTGTTGTTGACATGTCTTCTGAAATAGCAAACATAATTACATCGTCGCCTGCTTCTTTGTATGGTTTTATCGCATTAACCGCATCTTCAATTGATGGTGCCGCTGTTTTTGGTGTTGTTTTATTTTCATCGCTCCATTTATAAATATCATCCGGTGTAATATCCACACCATCCTTATATTCATTGTCACCCATGTGAACATACAGCGGTAAAACATCAATATTGTATCTTTCTAATATTTCCTTTGTTAAATCACTTGTACTGTCTGTAATAATTTTTACCATAGTTCCTCCGTTGTTATTCGTTCTCTACCTCATTAATATTGTAAGGTGTTGTCTGGTATACATAATAGTTAATCCAGTTTGTCCACAAAAGCTGACCTGCCGCACGCCAGTTAACAATTGGCTCTTTTGTTGGATCATCGTCTGGGAAATAATTTACCGGAATAATCGGGTCCATACCTTTTGCTAAATCTCTTTCGTATTCCAACTTCAATGTATCTGCATCATATTCTGAATGATATAAAACAAAGAACTGTCTGCTGTCTACTGATTTTACAACACCAACTCCTGCTTCATCTGACTCTGCCATTAATTCAAGGTCCGGACATTCAAGAATCTGTTCTCTTGTAATTTCTGTTGCTCTTGAGTGTGGTGCATAATACACATCATCAAAACCTCTAAACAATGGTGACTTTTTATTTAAAATATGATGTTTGTAAATACCTGATAATTTAGGCACTCTGTCTCTTTTCTGTATTCCATAATGATAATATAAGCCTGCAAAAGCTCCCCAGCATAAATGGAACGTACAGTGAACGTGTTTCTTTGACCACTCCATTATTGTACAAAGTTCATCCCATACTCCACATCTTCGTAAGCTACAAAGTCAAGTGGGGCGCCTGTAATAATTAAGCCATCAAAATGATGGTCTTTTACTTCATCAAATGTTTTGTAAAATTCATCCATATGACTTGGATCAGTATGAGTTGAACGGTATGTTGCTGTCTGCAAAAATTCCACTTCTATTTGGAGTGGTGTATTTGATAATTTTCTTAAAATCTGTGTTTCTGTTACTATCTTTGTAGGCATTAAATTCAATACCAACACCTTTAGCGGACGAATGTTCTGAGTCATTGCTCTGTTCTCCGTCATAACAAATATATTTTCATTTTCTAAAATATCCCTAGCAGGTAAATTTGATTTTACTTTTATTGGCATGTTTATATCCTCTTTCCTACATTTAGTTTAATAATATGAAATAATACGTGCAAATTTCGTAATTCTACATTATGTATTGTGCAATTATATTTCATAATTTTCTCTTAATCAATCGTAAATTTCATTTTAACATAATAGTGAGATTTGTTCAAATTTTTGTATTATACATATTTATACATATTTTTACAACATGCTTATTAGCATATCTAAAACATGCTCCACGCTTTTCTCCCTGACCACGTTTCTTCCGAGATTGCCAAAGTGTACTGTCTCCGTTTTTGTTTCACCATTAATTGTATAGCCAAAACATACAGTACCAACAGGCTTTTCCACAGTGCCACCTGTAGGACCGGCATTCCTGTAATACCCACTCCTACATTTGCCTGATTAGCTTTTGCTACGCCCTCAGCCATTTCCTTTGCTGTCTGTTCGCTTACTGCACCTAATGTATCAAGTGTCTCCTTTGAAACATTTACATATTTCATTTTTGCCGCATTTGCATAAGTGACAAAACTTGCGTTTAAAACCTTTGACGCATCTGCCACATCAACGATAGTCGCTGCCATCTTTCCTCCGGTGCAGCTTTCTGCAAAAGATATTGTATATTTCTTCTCAATTAATTTTTTTACAAGTATTTCCTGTTTGTTCATTATAAAAACTTCCTTTCTCCCAAAGTCTTTAATCCACTTTTGTTCAAACACAAGTGATTACGAACTTTTTTTGATTTTGAGTTTTGATTCTGGGAATTGTTTCGCAATTCGCACTCCCACAATGATTATACCTTATTTTTCTATGTTTAAAACATTATTTTTCGGACAATATACTAATACTATGTTTTATAAATTTAATGATTTTAAAAATAAGTTAGATATACAGCCTGAACATAACTTCGTAGGGATTATACCACTATCTTCTGTTAATAATTACCACATTATTAATAAGTATGTACCAAAAATACCTAATTTATTTATGGATTTCCATTTCTCTAAATTAGAGAACTCTAAAAATTTTATCTATGGGTACATTAATATACCGGATATTCTTGTTACGACCCGTTCTATTATTTCTTTTATTTTGACTCGGGACTATATTGTGTTTATTGACAGAGACGAGTATGTTGCGCAGGCTTTTCAAAAAATGTCTGAATCCAGCAAGAACCAAGATGCTTTTCGGGATAGCGGGTGTGTTTTGTATTTTCTTCTTGATTATATTATGGCTAAGGATTTAGAGAAGATTAACAGCCTTCAACAAAATCTTGTACAGTTGGAGTTGGAAGTTTTAAATGAAAAAAATTTAGATATTATAAAAGAAATTACAAATTATCGGAGCCGCACCATGAAGCTTCACCATTACTATGTACAACTTGAGGGAATTCTTCAGGATTTGGAAGATGATATTTCTGATTTAATTAGTAATGAAGCAAAAGAATATTTCAATATTCTTATAAGAAAAACTACAATGTTTGGTCACGAATCGGAACAGATATGGGAATACACGTCACAAATAAGAGATATTTATCAGCAACAGTTGGACGTGCATCAAAATGCGGTTATGAAATTTCTCACTGTTGTAACCACGCTATTTATGCCTTTAACTTTAATTGTTGGCTGGTATGGTATGAACTTTGAACATATGCCTGAGCTTGAATTCAAATACAGCTATCCTATAGTTTTTGGTTTTAGTCTTCTTCTTGTTATTATTATGTGTGTAATTTTCAAAAAGAAAAAATGGTGGTAATATGCCACCATTTTCTAAATTACTCTTTATATTTTGTGCCTATTTTTCTGCCATATAGAACTCTTGTCTCAATATCTTTTGAAGTGTTATAGAAATATGTTTCAGGAAGTTTTACTTTGTCCTTTTCAACTAAAACAACAATAGTTGAACCGCCATATAAAAACATACCCTTTTCTTCCCCACGTTTTATCAAACCTGATTTTTGGTGGTTTTTGATTTTTCCAATCATCATTGCACCCACTTCTATTTGAGCAACTGTTCCAAAATTCTCAGTTTCAATAATTGAATATTCTCTGCTATTTTGTGCAAACACCGGATATTTATTTACGGCAATAGGTCGCACTGTATGAAGTATTCCCTTAACCGTCTTATTTTCCACAATCTCGCCATTGTCAACATAGCCGTATCTGTGATAGTCATCCACACAAAGTCTGAACACCATACAAATTCCACCATTATAGTCAGGCGCCTTCTTACTGTCCGGTATTAAATCTGCCACTTTGTAATGACTTCTCTTAATATTAAAAGTTGACTTTTCATCAATCCTATAAACTGACAATCTGCTGTCGCAAGGCGAAATAAAAGCATCGCTACTGTATTCCACCGGTCGCTTCTCCGGCAAAATCTTTCTTGTAAAACATTCATTAAAAGAATGGTATTTTGCCTTTTCATAATCCGCCATGTTTATACCGTTGTTTTTGATGAAATTTTTAATATGAATTTTAGATATTGGAGAATCCATATAAGCCCCACCAATTTTTGAAATGATGGGGCTTGTAAGTATTTTCAGCACCACACGACCTGGCACTGTATTATATAAAAATTTTAAAATTCCTGATTCGTTATTATTTTCCATGTTACTCTCTATTATTAATAAACTAATCTATTTGTTCTATGCTTACCGCATTAACTCATTTATAAATTATCTTGCAAAATGTTTTACAACTATCATAGCTATAAATTCTAATGCACCTAAAAATACCATAAAATACAACATTGCAGTACCCGGTTTCTTAAGCTTGAATTTCAAAACAAATAAAACCGCTACAATTATAAGAACTATGTAGTATGCAAAAGAAATGTTAACACTGTTAATATATAAAATATGTCTTAGTAAAAGAAATGCCGGGAAAATAAGTGCTGTAGATGTAACAGGTAAACCATAATAATACTTGTTATCTCCTACGCAATCTCCCTGTGTTTCTTCAACAGTAATGTTAAAATATGCAAGTCTGATTAACGCTGCTAATACAAAAAACGCACTTACAATAACGATAACTGCTTCAGGTATTGTACATAAAACACTAGGTTGCTTAACCATTGTTGCACCAGCCACTCTGCCTGCGTCAAACATATCTCTTTTCCAAAGTCCCATACCTATACAAACCGGTAAAACACCAAATGCTACCAAATCTGACAATGAGTCAATTTGAACACCAAAATCTTTTTCTTTTTTTGTTCTATTTTTCTTTGATCTTGCCACTCTACCATCAAAAGTATCAAACAATCCACATAAAAGCAGAAACAATACTCCAAAATATGGGTACCATGTCCTGAAAGTGATACTAAGATTCCCATTACTGCAGAAAGTAGTGAACCGTATGTAAGTATCACAGTATAATCCCAAATTCCTATCATTTTATCTTGTGTTTCATTCCTTTCATTCCTCTTAACAAATATGCAACTAAAGTAATCAATCCACAAATTAGTATACAACAGTAGAAAGAAATTCCTCTACTTAAAAGTTCAATGCTAATACTGTCTTTAACCAAATGTCCAAATCCGTCAATGAACAAATAATCTGCTGCTCCAACTGCTCCCGGTATTGGCACGCTGTTAGAACCGATTACAACAAATCCCTGAGCTGCAAAAGCATCTACCACCTTTGTTCCACCAATTCCAATAAACACACAAATAGAAACACCAATCAGTGACAATCTTTGTAATAAGTTGTAAATAAATGCCACGAAAATGTGTTTCTTATGACTGCTTATTGCCTGAGCACACTCTTTATATTGCTTTTCAACATGCTTTAATTTTTCCTGTCTTTCCTTAATGTTTTTAACTAAATGTAGTTTTTTAAACAATCTTAAGAAAAAGTCAGCGCACTTTGTAATGATTTTTTCCTTATAAACTAACAACAAAAAAGTTGTTAATAAAACAAATTGTACTAACGCTCCAATAAATATCATAATTTTTGAAACGATACTAAAATGCACAACCATAGTTGGTCTTAAAATGAAGCAAAGTACTCCTTAACAATAATTGAAACCGTATATAATGTCAAGTTTACCAGCAATATGATAGTAGTTACAGCCCCTGGAACCTTGTCCTTCATCATAAAATATGCTGATGCCGGCTGTCCACCTGTTGCTGATGGAGTAATTGCTGAGAAATAAATGTCAGATGATGAATATACAAGACATTTTCTAAAAGGTCTTTTGTAACCAAATGTTCCACACAAAATCTTAAGTGCCATACCTTCGAATACAAAAAATCCGCACATACACACAAAAGCCCCAAAAATCCAGCCTGGGGAAGCTGATTTGATATAGGAAATAAATCCATCTATTGTAAAAGATTCATTTGTTCCAACAATTGCGTATATTGTTAATCCAATCAGTGCTAACAATACTAATGACCATAGCACTTTACTTTTCATATCTTTCATAAACACCTTTTCTATTAATAGTAAGCCTGCAAAGGCTTGTTTACAGTTACCTAATTAGTTTTTTTGAAAAGCCTATCTTCTATTATAAAATAAATCTTTGATAAATTAAACCTTCTTGATAAAAACAATCCAAGTTCCACTACCACAATGGCTGCCACAACATCTAAAACTACATGCTGTTTAACCATAAGTGTTGAAGCAAACACAAGAATTGCTGCTACAAACGTAAATATTTTGTAGCCCTTTCCAACCTTTTTGCACTTCATTGCTCCTCGAAAACAAATCCAGTTTTCAAGACAATGTACTGATGGCAATAAATTATCAGGACTGTCCATACTATATATTAATCGTGATAACCACTGAAAAAATCCTGTTCCTGTTACCTCCGGTCTTATAATTGTTGTAGGTATTGCAATGAAAGCAACTAAACAACATAACTTTGCAATCTGCTCTGCCGTCAAAACTTCATAACAGACCTCTCTGCTCTCTCTTCCTATTACAATAAATCCCACAATCCAACCACGTATGCCAACACATAAACTGACATCATAAACGGTGTAAACGGAATCATATAATCTATTGGTAAACTTAAATCATAATGATACAAGCCCGTTGTAAACAATCTGGTACCAAAATATGTAAACGCATTTAATCCTAAACATATTATTAAAGGTAAAAACGCATATTTTGGCAAAATCTTATATATTCTTTGCAAAATCCAAACCTCTTTCCTTTTAGTTTATACTTCTAAGTTTTTGCCCTTATGGTAAAGTAACACACTTTATCTATAACCGCAAGAAACTTAAGAATTTGTTTACAATTTATTAACTTTTCAAAGTGGCAAATTTCTAGTTGAAATTCCCCTAAAAATATTGTATTCTTTACTTGTAAATTGAAAATCGTCTATGCGACTGGCGGATAAGTGGAGTTCACCACAGGGAGCATAGTTTTAAGAATGTAAGTCGACCGCCTGGGCAACCTCTCTGGTTACCCAGGTGGTTTTGTTATTTTAAGGAGGATTTATTAAATGGAAATGTTATCTCTTGAAAATGAATTAAAAGAAAATTCATATCCGGGACGTGGAATTGTTATTGGAAAGTCTCCAAACGGAAAGTTTGCAGTAACAGCTTATTTTATTATGGGTCGTAGCGAAAACAGCCGTAATCGTGTTTTCGTAACTGAAGGTGAAGGAATTAGAACACAGGCTTTTGATCCTTCAAAGTTAGTTGATCCAAGTCTTATTATTTACGCACCTGTTCGTGTTCTTGGAAATAAGACAATTGTAACAAATGGAGATCAGACAGATACTATTTATGAATTAATGGACAAGCAGCAGACTTTTGAACAGTCACTTAGAACTCGTGAATTTGAGCCTGATGGTCCTAACTACACACCTCGTATTTCAGGAATTATGCATGTTGAAGACGGAAAGTATAACTATGCAATGTCTATTTTAAAGAGCAACAACGGTAATCCTGATGCTTGCAACAGATACACTTTTGCTTATGAAAATCCTGTTAATGGAGAAGGACATTTCATTCACACTTACAAATGTGATGGTAATCCTCTTCCTTCATTTGAAGGTGAACCAAAGTTAGTTCCTATGATGGACGATATGGACGAATTCACTAACATGCTTTGGAACAGCTTAAATGAAGACAACAAAGTTTCTCTTTTTGTAAGATACATTAATATAGAAGACGGAACTTATGAAACAAAAATTATTAACAAAAATAAATAATCAATTATGCTTATTATCATAAAATTATAATTTATTAATATTTTGTTCAGGCTCTTTCTGAACAAATGCTGTTAATGATTATAATTATTAGTAGCCATTAAAATTGTAACTAAAGAATTTAATAATTGTAACTAAAGAATTTAATAATTATAACTAAAGAATTTAATTAGGAGTGCTTATGAAAGAATTAGAATTAAAATATGGATGTAACCCAAACCAGAAACCTTCACGTATTTATATGGAAGAAGGTGAATTACCAATCAAGGTTTTAAATGGAAAACCTGGATACATTAACTTCCTTGATGCTTTTAACGGCTGGCAGTTAGTTAAGGAATTAAAGAAAGCTACAGGTCTTCCTGCTGCTACTTCTTTTAAACATGTTTCACCAGCCGGTGCTGCTGTTGGACTTCCTTTAAGCGAAGTTGAAGCTAAAATTTACTGGGTTGATGACCTTGGAGAATTATCACCACTTGCATCAGCTTATGCAAGAGCCAGAGGTGCTGACAGAATGTCATCTTATGGTGATTTCATTGCTTTATCAGATGTTTGCGATGTTTCTACAGCACAGGTTATTAAGAGAGAATTCTCAGACGGAATTATTGCACCAGGCTATGAACCTGAAGCTCTTGAATTATTAAAGGGTAAAAAACGTGGTGCTTATGCTATTATCGAAATCGATCCTGACTATGTACCTAAGAAGCTTGAAAGAAAAGAAGTTTTCGGTATCACTTTTGAACAGGGACGTAACGAATTAAACATTGATGATGATTTCTTTAGCAATGTTGTTACAGAAAATAAAGAACTTACAGAACAGGCAAAGATTGACATGGCTATTTCAATGATTACATTAAAATATACTCAGTCAAACTCAGTATGTTTTGTTAAAAACGGACAGGCTATCGGTGTTGGTGCCGGACAGCAGTCACGTATCCATTGTGTAAGACTTGCTGGACAGAAGGCTGACAACTGGTTACTTCGTCAGTGTCCAAAGGTTCTTAATCTTCCATTTAAAGAAGATATGAAGAGAGCTGATAGAGACAATGCTATTGACCTTTACATTGGTGATGAATATATGGATATTTTAGCTGATGGCGAATGGGAAAGAGTATTTACAGAAAAGCCTGAAGTATTTACTAAGGAAGAAAAGCAGGCTTGGCTTGCACAGGCTGAAGGAATCACATTAGGTTCTGATGCATTCTTCCCATTTAGCGATAACATTGAAAGAGCTGCAAAGAGCGGTGTTAAATATGTTGCTCAGCCAGGCGGTTCTATTAGAGACCAGGATGTTATTGATGCATGTAACAAACATGATATGGTAATGAGCTTCACAGGACTTAGATTATTCCACCACTAAATCACTAAGATTTGATTAATTTATAGTTATTTATAAAATTCCACCCCTTTTAGTTTTATCAGCCTCAAGGGGTGGAAAATTTTGTTTTTGCTT
>ERZ859980.560-NODE-560-length-22141-cov-2.069546_pt1 | contig 22141 bp, 20 predicted proteins | sample MGYA00509984_ERZ859980 | MGnify/ENA primary metagenome ERZ859980 (study PRJEB30046, sample SAMN00715173) | human gut metagenome | study: EMG produced TPA metagenomics assembly of the A metagenome-wide association study of gut microbiota in type 2... | reverse complement strand
TGATTAAGCCCCGGAAAGATCGAGAGAGCGGGGCGCAGAGAGGAAAAGAAACTAAATAAGCCCCGGGGAGATCGAGAGAGCGGGGCGCAGAGAGGAAAAGAAGCTGATTAAGCCCCCGGGGCATGAAACCACGGGGGCACAAAGTCAAGGTATATCATGGAATAGAAATGAAAAACTTTCAAATGTATCAATTATCTCTTGCAGAACGGATCCCCACCATTCTTGAATAATGTGATCATTTCTTGACCGACACTGATAGTGGAGGGCAGATCCGGGACATCCTCTCTGGAGAACCAGACAGCCTCGCCAAGCTCCGATTCCTGCAAAGTAATAGAAGGATCCCCCTCCAGCTTCGCGAAGAAGCCGATCATGGCGGAATCACTGAAGGACCAGGGCTGGGATTTGTAATAGACCAGATCGCTGACCTTTAAACCGACTTCTTCCATGATTTCCCGGCGGGCAGCACCTTTGAAGGTCTCACCGACTTCCACGAAGCCGGCCACCAGTGCCCAGTGACGATAGGAACCGCCGGCGTAACGGGTCAGCAGGATCTTGTCCCGCTCGGTATCCACGATGGCAATAATGACGGCTGGAGAGATCTTGGGATATTCAATCTGACCGCACTCCGGACAGATGCAGGCCCGTTCCGTAGTGCTAGGAACTGTGGGATGCCCGCAGCGGCCACAGAATTTCCGGTCCAGACGGAAACGATTGATCTGGGTGGCAGTGATTCCGGCAAATGCCAGATATTCCGGCTCAAAATTACGGAACATACCGGAAGCGTAGAGGTCTTCTTCCGGGAGCATGAGAGCACCGGCGTCCTCCGTCGTCTTGCGGAAGAATGTTCGGTCATCAATGGAAAAGAGATATTCACAGTCCAGAAAAAAACGTTCTATAGGCTGACGGATTCCCAAGAGTCCATGGACTTCTTCAAAAGTAGGAAGATATACTTGAGGGTGCTCAGAGATGCCGGCACCGGCGGAAGTATCCGTTACATCACTGTTTTCTGTATGGGAGGGCAGATAGACCTTTTCTCCGTCAAATAACAGCAGATAATCGGAAGGCTTTGGCTCCTGATTTCGGAATTCAGGATAGTATTTATGTGGTTCAATTTTATGGATCATCATAGGCATTTCTCCTTTTATGGCTATTTTTCAGAAAGTGTTCATAAGAATATAGTAGTCCACCGTGGGAGAACTGTCAAACGTAACAGTTCAGCCGCGCCGTTCACGGGAGTCGCGTTAACACGCTTTTATGTCACTTCGTGACTACCTTTGCTCATAGATTGGCGCTTAGCTCCTGCACATATTTGCCCGCAAAATCATGCAAGCATGATTTCTGCGCCCAGATATGTTCAGAACTGAACTGTTGTGGAAATTATTTGAGATTCCGGGATATTTGTGTTAAAATATTTTGTGACTGTTCTGAGGTGTTCATTTCTCGAATGCCCCTGTGAACAGTTACGGAATTTATCAGAAAATACAGCATGAGAGTACAAAAGTGAGTATCTCATGTGGAAACGAGGGATAGTATGTTACAGATGATCTTGCCGGAGGGAAGCAGTTCTCTCCTTGCTTTTTTTGGAATCCTTTTTGCTTTTGGAGCGACGGTACTGGCAACGGCGAAATTAAGTCCGTATCTGCCCAAGGATGCAGGAAGAGAATTTGCCCATGACGGAAAATTGTCTGCGGGGAAACCCAGAGGTGCCGGAATTATTTTTGTCATGGCATTTGTGGCATCCGTTCTGCTGTTTTCCCCTTTAAGCGCAGAGCTGGTGATCTATCTGCTGCTGATCGTGGTATGCATGATGACGGGATTTCTGGACGATGCTTCCAAGACTCCATGGGGTGAGTACAAAAAAGGTTTCTTAGATCTGTGCGTGGCGGCACTGGTAGCCATCACGTTCCTGAAATATAATTCCAACGTGGTGGAGCTGGCACTGTTTCATGTAAAGTTCACCCTGCCGCCTGTGGTATTCGCCATTCTCACGGTGATCCTGGTATGGACCTCCGTGAACGTGACCAACTGCTCCGATGGTGTGGACGGACTCTCCGGAACCCTCTCGATCATTACGATCATGTCCATCTATATCGTGGACCGTATGAAGGACGTCAATGAGACCTATTCTTTCCTGATCCTGCTGTTTGCCGTATGCATTCTGGGTTATCTGTGGTACAATGCAACACCCAGTAAGCTGATGATGGGAGATGCGGGTTCCCGGGCCATGGGACTGTTCATCAGCATCGCTATTTTAAAGAGCGGCTGTCCGTTTTTGTTTATTCCGCTGGCTCTGGTGCTGATTCTGGACGGAGGTTTGGGACTGCTTAAGGTTTCCCTGCTCCGCTTCCTGAAGATTCATATTTTGAAAAATGTGCGTACTCCCTTGCATGATCATGTGCGTAAGGTGTGGGACTGGTCCAATACACAGACCGTATTCCGTTTTGCCATTATTCAGATCATTCTGTCTCTGGCGGTAATCTACGCAATGCAGTTGTAGAATGCTAGGCACACCGGGACAGCATAGAGACTGCGACCGGTCATCCTCTGCAAGAAAAGAAGGTTGGCTGCCGGAAGGAAAAAGGTCGGTCGCCGAAGAAAAAGAAGGACGGCTGTTGGTAGAAAATCAGCATGTGCCGAGCCGGGAGAAAAACTTTCAATAAATGATATAAGTAATTGAACAGATAGGAATGGAGAAATTATGTACGATGAATTAACCCCCACTGACATTAAGAAAATGGAAGATGAGATCGAGTATCGTAAGCTGGTGGTGCGTCCCAAGGCACTGGAGGACGTGAAGGAAGCCAGAGCCCACGGAGATCTCAGTGAGAATTTTGAATATTATGCAGCGAAAAAATACAAGAATCAGAACGAGAGCCGGATCCGTTATCTGGAGAGAATGATCAAGACCGCAAAGGTGATCTCCGAGAACTCCGCCGTGGATGAGGTGGGCATCAACAACACTGTTACCGTGGAATTTATCGATGACGGCACCCAGGAGGATTACAAGATCGTGACCACCGTTCGCGGAAACTCACTGGAAGGTCTGATCAGCAACGAATCTCCTCTGGGCAAGGCACTGCTTGGCAAAAAAGTGGGTGATGTGGTCCATGTGCAGGTCAATGCCAATGTGGGCTATGACGTAGAGATCAAGGCACTGAAAAACACTGAGGATGACGGGGACAAGATCCGCAGCTTCTAATGCTTTGCGGACCCCACAAGCTATAGAAAGAAAGGGTAACTATTCAGAGCCTCATAACAATTACAGAATATTCTTGCGGATCCCGGTATTCAATGAATATTTTGCGATAGTTACAGGGCTTGGAACAGATACAAAAAAAGGAATTATAAGAATGAAAAAATATCTGCTGTTTGATCTGGACGGTACACTGACAGATCCCAAAATTGGAATTACGACCTGCGTGCAGTATGCGCTGCACTCTTTCGGTATTGAGGAACCTGATCTGGACAAGCTGGAGCCTTTTATCGGACCGCCCTTACGGGACAGCTTTATGGAATTCTACGGTTTTACCGCTGAGCAGGCGGAGGAGGCCGTGGCAAAATACAGAGAGCGTTTTCAGAATACGGGTATTTTTGAAAATGAAGTTTATGCCGGTATTCCGGAGATGCTGAAGAACCTGCAATCCAAGGGCTATTTTCTGGCACTGGCTTCCAGCAAACCCCAGATCTATGTAGAACGCATACTGGAACATTTTGATCTGAAAAAATATTTTTCTGTAGTGGTGGGTAGTGAACTGGACGGCAGAAGAGAGACCAAGGATCAGGTGGTGCAGGAGACCCTGCATCAGCTGTTCAAGGAGAATCCCATAGAGCCGGATCAGGTCTACATGATCGGTGACAGAAAGTTCGATGTGGAAGGAGCCAGAGCGTTGGGCGTGGAGAGCGTGGGCGTGACTTATGGCTACGGAAGCAAGGAAGAGTTAAAGGAAGCAAAAGCGGACTACATCGTACAATCCGTGGAAGAATTGGAAAAATTTCTGCTTCGCGGCAGCGAGGAACTGGTGAACAGCAATCCCGACAATAAAAAGAAAAATCCCATGTACCAGAGAATCTGGACCATGGTGTATTCGTTCCTGATGTTTATCCTGGTGCGCAATGTGGTACAGTATGCGCTGCTGGCACTGTTGTATCAGCTGGCACAGTCCGGTGCTTCCGGTGGACTGGTAGATCTGCTGATCCTGAGGGATGAGACCGGTGCATATAACGGCTATTCCGGAGATGTGTCCAGTATCATAGCGGCACTGGGCTTCATCGGCGGAGCACTGGCGGTATGGTCCACGGCAAAGCTTCTGATCACGAAGAACAAAGAGGATATGCATTTAAGCCATCTAAAAAAAGAAGGTAAGGCAAAATATGCCCTGCTGGTGGCAACCACTATTGGTGCCGTTATCGGATGCAACCTCCTGTTTGAACTCCTGGGAGTGACCAACAAATCCGAAGCCTATACCGAAGTTGCAACCCAGCAATATTCCGCACACTTTATTGTGGGTATTCTGGTATTCGGCTTTATCTCTCCGATTGCGGAGGAATTACTGTTCCGTGGAGTGATTTATGGTTACCTGCGCAGATTTATGGATCTGAAGCTTGCTATAGCTCTGTCCGCACTGATCTTCGGTGTGTACCACATGAACTACGTGCAGGGCATCTACGGCTTTCTCATTGGCTGCCTCATGGCTTACGCTTATGAGTATTTCGGAGAATTCAAAATGGCAGTGTTCGTTCATGTGTCATCCAATGTCCTCGCCTACTGCCTGTCCTACACCTCCATCGCCGTCACCGGCTTCGTCAGCTGGCCCGTGTGCGTGGTATTCCTGGCAGTGGCAGTTGTATCCTTGATCACTTTGCACAAACAGAAAAATATATTTTAATGAGATAACAAAACACATTAGTTACCAGTTCTGACCGCATTCATAAACTGTATTGAACTGGACTTCATAACCCAGCAGCCGAAAACAGGGTAAGGATAAGCAGGCCGTAAGCAGACGTCGGCACTTAGTGACCGTACTTTGGTCACTTATGTGCCGCTACGCTCTGCGACAGAGTGCGAACGTGCCGCGTTCCTTGCCCTGTTCTCGACTGCGGAGATATTACATCTTAAAAGGAGCAACATATGAAATTCAGCATTATCGTAGTATGCCTGAACCCCGGCACCAAACTGAATCAGACCCTTGACAGTATCCTGGCCCAGACCTGTCCAGACTTCGAAGTCATCGTCAAGGACGGTGGCAGCCGTGACGGATCCATAGAGTCCATGCGCACTGACGGGCGGATCCATTTCTACCAGGAACCGGATCACAGCATCTACGAGGCTATGAACCAGGCGGTCTCTCATGTGACCGGAGATTACATTCTGTTCTTAAACTGCGGTGACCTCTTCTATGACAAGGAAGTTCTGGCACACACCGCACAATTCATGGAACAGCACCCTATGAAACTGCAAGGCATCTATTACGGAGATACCTACAGCGCGAAAACGGACACGAAGATATCATCCCCGCCCCGAATCACCGGCTTTGTCTGCTACCGCAACATTCCCTGCCATCAGTCCTGCTTCTATGCCGCAGACCTGTGCCGACAGAAGCCCTACGAACCAAAATACAAGATCCGCGCAGATTATGAACATTTTCTGTGGTGCTATTACCGGGCGAAGGCTCCCATGCAGTATCTGGGGCTTACCGTATCTTCCTACGAAGGCGGCGGCTACTCCGAGACAAAGGAGAACCTGAAACGCAGTGCCACAGAGCATAAGGAGATCACGACAAAATACATGAAACCCGTAGAACTGTTCCGTTACCGCGCTGTGATGGCACTGACCCTGGCACCTCTCCGGACCGCAATGGCAGAAAGCAGACATTTCTCTGCAATCTATCAGGGACTGGCAAGCAAAGTGTATGGTCGAAGACAGGAAAAATAGGGAAAATCCCCAAAGAGTTGTGCTAAAAGCATGGCTTAAAAAAGAAAATTGACACAATTCACAGACAACAGCCGTGCGAATAACTGAATTGACAAATTATCTGACAATTCAAGGAAAAATCTATATTTACAAATGAGAAAAATAGGTGTATAGTACAGAAAAGGTCGCAATGAGGCGCTCGAAAGAGTCTCATTGCGACCTTTTTTAGTTGCAGGAAAGTGCTGAAAGCACGGTCTTGCAAATGAGGTTATGAATAGTAACAGACAGATGAAAAAGAGAGAAATAGAAACCCGGAAAGGAGAACTATATGTTTGATGTAAAACAGGAGCTGCCCAAGGCACCGTTATATCGGGAAGAATTTGAGCATGATAACTGCGGTATCGGAGCCTGTGTCAATATTCACGGAGAGAAAAGCCGCGCTACCGTTGAGAATGCGCTGAAGATCGTAGAAAATCTGGAGCACAGAGCCGGTAAGGATGCGGAAGGTAAGACCGGTGACGGTGTCGGTATTCTGACCCAGATCCCCCACAAATTTTTTGCAAGAGTCACAAAGGCTCTGGGCAGGATATCGGCGGAGAGAGAGAATACGGTGTCGGCATGTTCTTCTTCCCTCAGGAAGAGCTGCGCCGCAACCAGGCGAAGAAGATGTTCGAGATCATTGTGGAAAAAGAAGGAATGGAATTCCTCGGCTGGCGTGAAGTGCCTACCTTCCCCAATGTGCTGGGACATAAGGCAGTAGAGTGCATGCCCTATATCATGCAGGGATTCGTGAAAAAGCCTGCCGATGTGGAAAAAGGTCTGCCCTTTGACCGCAGACTTTACATTGCAAGGCGTGTATTCGAGCAGTCTTCCGATGATACCTATGTAGTTTCTCTTTCCAGCAGAACGATCGTATATAAAGGAATGTTCCTGGTAGGCCAGCTGCGTACCTTCTTCGCAGATTTGCAGAGTGAAGATTACGAATCCGCCATTGCCATGGTACACTCCCGTTTCTCCACCAATACCAATCCCAGCTGGGAACGTGCCCATCCGAACCGTCTGATGGTACACAACGGTGAGATTAACACTATCCGCGGCAATGCCGACAAGATGCTGGCCAGGGAGGAGAACATGGAATCCGAGCATCTGAAAGGCCAGCTGCACAAAGTACTGCCTGCCATCAGTAAGACCGGTTCCGACTCCGCTATGCTGGACAACACGCTGGAATTCCTGGTAATGAGCGGCATGGAACTGCCTCTGGCGGTCATGATCGCTATCCCCGAGCCCTGGGCGAACAACAAGGCCATGTCCCAGACCAAGAGAGATTTCTACCAGTATTACGCTACCATGATGGAGCCCTGGGACGGCCCCGCATCCATCCTGTTCTCCGATGGAGATATCATGGGTGCGGTACTGGACAGAAACGGCCTGCGTCCTTCCCGTTATCTGATCACTGACGATGATACCCTGATCCTGTCTTCCGAGGTAGGTGTCCTTCCTGTTGATCCCACGAAGATCAAGTTAAAGGAAAGACTTCGTCCCGGCAAGATGCTCCTGGTCGATACCGTACAGGGCAGAGTCATTGACGATGAGGAGATCAAGGAAAAATATGCTTCCAGACAGCCCTATGGTGAATGGCTGGACAACAACCTGACAGAATTGAAGAGTATTCACATCCCGAACCAGCGTGTCCCTGAGTACACCTACGAAGAGCGTCAGCGGATGCAGAAAGCTTTCGGTTATACCTACGATGAGATGAAACAGAGCATTCTGCCTATGGCAAAGAACGGCAGTGAAGCGATTGCCGCCATGGGTGTGGATACGCCGCTTCCCGTCTTAAGCAAGACGAACCACCCGCTGTTTCATTATTTCAAGCAGCTGTTTGCACAGGTAACCAACCCGCCCATCGATGCGATCCGTGAGGAGATCGTGACTTCCACCACCGTATACATCGGTACCGAGGGCAACATTCTGGAGGAGACCCCGAAGAACTGTAATGTTCTGAAGGTCAACAACCCGATCCTGACCAACACGGATCTGTTGAAGATCAAGAACATGAAGGTAGACGGATTCAAAGTAGAAGTCGTACCTATCGTATATTATAAGAACACCAGCTTAGAGCGTGCCATTGACCGACTGTTCGTGGAAGTGGACAGAGCTTACAGAGACGGCGTGAACATCCTGATCCTGTCCGACAGAGGCGTGGATGAGAACCATGTGCCCATTCCTTCCCTGCTGGCCGTATCCGCCCTGAACCAGTATCTGGTACGCACCAAGAAGAGAACCAGAGTCGCACTGATCCTGGAATCCGGCGAACCCAGAGAGGTACACCATTTTGCTACGCTGCTAGGTTACGGTGCCTGCGCCATCAACCCTTATCTGGCACAGGATACCATCAAGGAGCTGATCGAGAGCAATATGCTGGATAAGGATTACTATGCAGCAGTGGATGATTACAACAATGCTGTCCTCCACGGCATCGTCAAGATCGCATCCAAGATGGGTATCAGCACCATCCAGTCCTATCAGGGTTCCCAGATCTTCGAGGCTATCGGTATTGCACCGGAAGTGATCAGTAAGTATTTCTCCAACACCGTATGTCGTGTGGGAGGTATTACCTTAAAAGATATTGAGCAGCAGGTAGACGACCTGCACTCTCAGGCATTTGATCCTCTGGGACTGAAAAACGATCTGACCTTAAACAGCCCCGGACATCACAAGATGCGCAGCGGCGGTGACGAGCATCTGTACAATCCCGCTACCATCCATATGTTACAGGAATCCACCAGACGCGGTGATTACCAGATGTTCAAACAGTACACTGCCATGGTAAACGACGAAGATTCCATCAAGAATCTCAGAGGACTGATGGACTTCAATTATCCGAAAAAGGGTGTGCCTATTGAGGAAGTAGAGCCGGTAGAGTCCATTGTGACCAGATTCAAGACCGGTGCCATGTCCTACGGTTCCATATCCAAGGAGGCTCATGAGACCATGGCCATCGCCATGAATCATCTGCACGGCAAGAGCAATTCCGGTGAAGGCGGTGAGGACCTGGATCGTCTGACCGTCGGACCGGACGGACTGAACCGTTGTTCCGCAATCAAGCAGGTAGCCAGTGGACGTTTTGGTGTTACCAGCCGTTACCTGGTAAGTGCACAGGAGATTCAGATCAAGATGGCACAGGGAGCAAAACCCGGTGAGGGCGGACATCTGCCCGGAGGAAAGGTATATCCCTGGATCGCCAAGACCAGACACTCCACACCCGGTGTGTCCCTGATCTCTCCGCCCCCTCATCACGACATTTATTCCATTGAGGATCTGGCGCAGCTGATCTATGATCTGAAAAATGCCAACACCCAGGCAAGAATCTCTGTAAAACTGGTATCCGAAGCCGGTGTGGGAACGGTCGCAGCCGGTGTAGCCAAGGCGGGAGCCCAGGTCATCCTGGTATCCGGCTATGACGGCGGTACCGGTGCGGCACCGAGAAACTCCATCCACAATGCCGGACTTCCCTGGGAGCTGGGACTGGCAGAGACCCATCAGACCCTGATCATGAACGGCCTGCGTAATAAAGTCCGCATCGAGACCGACGGTAAGCTGATGAGCGGCAGAGACGTAGCCATCGCAGCCATTTTAGTGCCGAGGAGTTCGGTTTTGCCACCGACCTCTTGTGACCATGGGCTGTGTCATGATGAGAGTATGTAATCTGGATACCTGCCCGGTAGGCGTGGCTACCCAGAACCCGGAGTTACGGAAAAACTTCCGCGGTAAGCCGGAATATGTGGAAAACTTTATGAAATTTATCGCACAGGAGCTGCGGGAATATATGGCAGCACTGGGTGTGCGTACTGTAGATGAACTGGTGGGCAGAACCGATCTGCTGAAGAGAAAAGAGCATCTGACCGAGCGTCAGGAGGAAGTGGATCTGACCCAGATCTTAAGCAACCCTTACGAAGGCAGCAAGCAGAAGGTGACCTTCGATCCCAGGCAGGTCTATGACTTCCAGCTGGAGAAGACGCTGGATGAGAAGGTGCTGTTAAAGCAACTGGGCAAAGCTATTGATGCGGGACAGAAGCGCAGCATTGAAGTGGATGTCAGCAACACCGACCGTGCCTTCGGTACGATCCTCGGAAGTGAGATCACCAGAAAACTGGGCGATGATGTGGAAGAGGATACCTACCATGTACTGTGCAAGGGTGCCGGTGGACAGTCCTTCGGAGCCTTCATTCCCAAGGGTCTGACCCTGGAACTGGTAGGTGACAGCAACGACTACTTCGGCAAGGGCTTATCCGGTGGTAAGCTGGTGGTATATCCTCCCCAGGGCAGCAGGTTCAAGGCAGAGGAAAACATCATCATCGGTAACGTGGCACTGTACGGTGCGACCTCCGGTAAAGCATTCATCAACGGTGTGGCAGGGAACGTTTCTGCGTACGTAACTCCGGTGCCATTGCGGTAGTCGAAGGTGTGGGTGATCACGGTTGTGAGTACATGACCGGCGGACGTGTGGTAGTCTTAGGCCCCACCGGTAAAAATTTTGCAGCCGGTATGAGCGGCGGTATCGCTTATGTTCTGGATGAAGGCAACGATCTGTACAAACGCCTGAATAAGGAAATGGTATCTTCCAGTGAGATCACATCCAAATATGATGTGCTGGAACTGAAATCCATGATCCAGGAGCATGTGGCACTGACCAACTCCGCCAAGGGTAAGGAAGTGCTGGATAACTTTGGAGAGTATCTGCCCAAGTTCAAGAAGATCATCCCTCATGACTATGAGAGAGTCCTGAAGACCATCGTCCAGATGGAGGAAAAGGGACTGAGCGCAGAGCAGGCACAGATCGAAGCATTCTATGCCAACACCAGAAAGTAAATGGAGGCAGTGTGAAAAGTAATCTTGATAGATTGCTTTTCACACAACTAATTTGTGCCGCGGGCGCCACAAATTAGTTTATCGCAGAACTAAATATGAAATTTAGTTCGCGATTCTTCCGATGCCGAAGCGTCTGCAGAATGGAGAGAGTCATGGGAAAACCAACGGGATTTATGGAATATAAAAGGGAAGTCAGCGTGGCTGAGGATCCGAAGAAGAGAATACAGCATTTTAATGAATTCCATGAGCATCTGCCGAAGGAAAAGCAGCGTTTACAGGGTGCCAGATGTATGGAATGCGGTGTGCCGTTCTGTCAGTCGGGCATGATGATCTGCGGTATGGCCAGCGGATGCCCCCTGCACAATCTGGTGCCGGAGTGGAACGACCTGGTATATACCGGCAACTGGCAGCAGGCTTACAACCGCCTGAAGAAGACCAACAATTTCCCCGAGTTCACGTCCAGAGTATGTCCGGCTCTGTGTGAGGCGGCATGTACCTGTGGACTGAATGGGGATCCGGTCTCCACCAAGGAGAACGAATATGCAATTATTGAAAACGCCTACAGCGAGGGTTATGCGGCAGCCAAGCCCCCTGTGGTGCGTACCGGCAAAAAGGTGGCAGTCATCGGCAGCGGTCCTTCCGGACTGGCAGCGGCGGATCTGCTGAACCAGAGAGGACATCAGGTCACAGTATTTGAGCGCTCCGACCGTGTGGGAGGACTGTTAATGTACGGCATCCCCAACATGAAGCTGGAGAAACAGATCATTGACCGTAAGATAGCCATCATGAAGAAAGAGGGCGTCACCTTTGTCACCGGTACGGATATCGGTAAGGACATCAAGGCATCCAAGCTGTTACATGATTTTGACCGTGTCGTACTGGCCTGTGGTGCTTCCAATCCCAGAGACATCAATGCGCCAGGCAGAGATGCCAGGGGAATCTATTTCGCGGTGGATTTTCTGAAAGCCAATACCAAGAGCCTGCTGGATTCGAACTTTGAAGATAAAAAATATGTGGAGACCAAGGGTAAGAACGTGGTCATCATCGGCGGTGGTGATACCGGTAATGACTGTGTGGGAACTTCCATCCGTCACGGTGCCAAGTCTGTGACCCAGATCGAGATGATGCCCAAGGCTCCGGACAAGAGAGCAGAGAACAATCCCTGGCCCGAATGGCCGAAGGTCTGCAAGACCGATTACGGTCAGGAAGAAGCCATTGCAGTCTACGGACAGGATCCGAGAATCTATGAATCTACGGTTAAGGAATTTATCAAGGATAAGAACGGCAGCCTGAAAGCCGTGAAGATCGTGAAGCTGTCCTGGGAAAAGGATCCAGCTACCGGACGCATGAAGATGCAGGAGATTGCCGGAAGTGAGCAGATCCTGGATGCGGAGATTGTACTGATCGCAGCAGGATTTTTGGGAAGTCAGAAATATATTACCGATGCTTTCGGGGTGGAATTAAATGAACGCACCAACGTAAAAACTGCCCCCGGCAAATACCAGACCAGTGTGGAAAATGTATTCGTCACCGGTGATATGCACAGAGGACAGTCCCTGGTGGTGTGGGCGATCCGTGAAGGCAGAGAAGCCGCACATGCTGTGGATGAGAGCCTGATGGGCTACTCTAATCTGGTGATCCAGTAGAGGTATTATTCTCGTAGATGGATCTCAGACCCTTCATAAGAAGATTCTGATCGATATGGATCTTCGTTTCACAATGTGGAATGACGGTCGTTGCGTACCCTCCGGTGGCAACGACCGTTGCTTTTTGCCCTAACTCTGTCTGGATACGGCGGATCAGTCCGTCGATGGCACAGGCGTTGCCCAAGAGCATTCCCCCGGTGATGCATTCCTGCGTATTCGCACCGATGGTGTGGGCGGGCATATGAATGTCCCCTTTCGGGAGCTGGGCGGTCCTGCCTAAAAGTGCCCTGTGGGCGGTTCCAACGCCGGGAAGGATCAGGCCACCTAAAAAGCGACGGTTCTCATCCAACACGTTAAATGTCGTGGCGGTGCCCAGATCAATGGTGATCAGTGGCAGAGGATAGCGGGAAATGGCTCCGGCGATATCTGCCAGGCGGTCGCAGCCCACCTTTTCCGGAAATTCCGTACAGATCTCATAGCCAAGATCCAGTTCATGGGTAAGAAGCAGAGGCTTCTGCCCCAGAAAAGCTTCCAGAGCAGAGGAAAAAACGGCTGTCACCGAAGGCACAACCGAGGAGATCACAGATCCCTCAAAGGCTTCGGCGGACAGACCGTGTTTGTCTAAAATCATATTCAGTTTTTTTCTATATCCGGCATCAGACAGGGGACGGCGGGACGATAGCTTCTCAATAAAGAGTAGCTTATTTCCCTGAAATCCCCCGATGCCGATCGTAGTATTTCCGATGTCGATTGTCAGTACCACGGGTATACTCCTGTTATGCTGCAGACTCTGCTTTCTGATATACAGGAATGACTTTTGCCTTGATCAGTGCCAGCCCTACCGCTCCGGTCAGGAACGTGGATGCACACATCTCGAAGACCGCATTCACACCTACAAAAGAGCAGATGAATAAAATCGCGTTTTTATCACCCATCAGTCCCTGCACATAGGAAGTATTGCCGAACAGCAGTACTAAAAGGGACATGAAAAATGCGGTGTTGAAAAATGCGCTGCAAAATCCGGTGATCATGCAGGCGATTCTGTCTCCTACGGCTTTGCGGCTGTAACGGAAGACATATCCCAACAGAAATCCGTCCAGAAGTCTGGGGATGAAACGCTGGATGAAGGCCAACACAGGGTTGATGCCAAAAAGCATTGCTCCCATGGCGCTGGTGCCTCCCACGCCGATGCATTGCAAAAAGCTGGTCAATCCGAATACTGCTCCCATGGCGGCTCCGCCTACAGGGCCAAGAGTGATTGCAGCCAGTGCAACGGGGATGACATTGAAGGTGATTGCCAGGGGGCCGATGTTCAGGTACCCGAGCGGGGTATAAGCCATCAGCAAAAGTACCGCAGCAAACAATCCCATCAACGTGAGTCGCATTGTCTTACTTTGTTTGTTCATATGAAATTTTCCTCCTTGTTACCATTCTCCCTCTGGGAGATACAATACAAGCTGCCCCGGTGATTCGGGACACTCCTACTGTTTATATCATATCCCGGACAAAAAGAAAAGTGATATTTGCATAAAATATGCACTTATGGTATTTTAGGAGTACAGTTTTGAAGTTTTTTTGATAAATCAGGCAAAAGGAGACGACTATGCTGAAGGGAAAGACCGTAGTTCTGGCAATCTCGGGAAGTATTGCTGCATATAAAATGGCCAATGTAGCGCGGATGCTGTTAAAACAGCACTGTGATGTGGAAGTGCTGATGACACAGAATGCCACGCAGTTCATTAACCCCATTACTTTTGAAAGTCTGACGGGACATAAATGTCTGGTGGACACCTTTGACCGCAATTTCCAGTACAGTGTGGAACATGTGGCACTGGCAAAGCGGGCGGATGTGGTTCTGGTGGCACCGGCTTCTGCCAATGTGATCGGCAAGATTGCAAACGGCATCGCAGATGATATGTTGACTACTACGGTCATGGCATGTCCCTGCAAGAAGATTGTGTCCCCTGCCATGAATCATAATATGTATCACAACCCCATCGTGCAGGATAATATCGAAAAATTAAAGCATTTCGGCTATGAGATCATCACTCCGGCCACGGGAATGCTGGCCAACGGCGATATCGGTGACGGCAGAATGCCGGAGGAGTCCGTACTGTTCGAAGCCGTGGTGAAGGAGATCGCCTGCGAGAAGGATCTGGCGGGCAAAAAGGTGCTGATCTCCGCAGGTGCCACCAGAGAACCCATTGACCCGGTGCGTTTTATCACGAATCACTCCAGTGGAAAAATGGGTTATGCCCTGGCGAGAGCTGCAATGCACCGCGGCGCAGAAGTGACGGTGGTGGCAGCCCATACGGATGTGGAGCCGCCTTTGTTTGTAAATGTGGTGCCGGTACAGACGGCGGCGGAGATGTACGATGCGATCCTGTCCAGAGCCACGGAATACGACATGATCATCAAGGCCGCAGCCGTGGCCGATTACACTCCTGCGGTGACCGAAGACAATAAGATCAAGAAAAAGGATGGAGACCTGTCGATTCCTCTGGTGCGCACGAAGGACATTTTAAAGGCCCTTGGGGAAAACAAGAGACCAGGACAGATTTTGTGTGGTTTTTCCATGGAGACGGAAAATGTGCTGGAGAATTCCCGGAAGAAGCTGGAGAGCAAGCACTGTGACATGATCTGTGCCAACAGTTTGAAGAGCGCAGGAGCGGGCTTTGGCACGGACACCAATATTGTGACACTGATCACAAAGAATTCCGAGGAGAGTCTGGAACTGATGAGCAAGGAACAGGTGGCACATAAAATTCTGGATAAGTTGCTTGCAATAGTTCAGCCATAGAACAGCAGAACGAATGCGAGGGGGCTTGCACACAAAGCGTTAATTCTGTAGAAAAATCATTTGCTTCTATGCAAAAAGATGGTATGATAGAAGCAATGATGTATAGCCGCGTAGACGGCGGATTGAGAGGACGAAATGGACAAGATTATTTTGACAGGTGACAGACCTACCGGAAGATTACATGTGGGACATTATGTAGGCTCTCTGAGAAGACGTGTAGAGCTGCAGAATTCCGGTGAATATAAGAAAACTTTTATCATGATCGCAGATGCACAGGCACTGACGGACAATATCGAGAATCCCGAGAAGGTGCGCCAGAATATTATTGAAGTGGCGCTGGACTACATGTCCTGCGGACTGGATCCCAGCAAGGCAACGATCTTCATCCAGTCTCAGATCTCCGAACTGTGCGAGCTGACCTTCTATTACATGGATTTGGTAACCGTAGCCAGATTACAGAGAAACCCGACCGTAAAGAGTGAGATTCAGATGCGTAACTTCGAAGCCAGCATCCCTGTGGGATTTTTCACTTATCCCATCAGCCAGGCTTCCGATATTACCGCTTTCAAGGCGACCACCGTTCCCGTAGGTGGTGACCAGCTGCCCATGATCGAACAGACCAGAGAGATCGTACACAAATTCAACACCGTATATGCACCGGTACTGATAGAGCCTAAGGCATTGCTGCCCGAAAATGAGGCCTGCCAGCGCCTGCCCGGCATCGACGGCAAGGCGAAAATGAGTAAATCCCTGGGCAACTGCATCTATCTGTCAGACAGTGCAGACGATGTACGCACCAAGATCATGAGCATGTACACCGATCCCGAGCATCTGTTGGTCAGCGATCCCGGACATCTGGAGGGCAACACGGTATTCACTTACCTGGATGCTTTCTGCCAGCCGGAGCACTTCGAGAGATACCTGCCGGATTACGCAAATCTGGACGAGTTAAAGGCGCATTATACCAGAGGCGGTCTGGGTGACGTGAAGGTGAAGAAGTTCCTGAACAACGTAATGCAGGAGACCTTGGAGCCCATCCGTAACCGTAGAAAAGAACTGGAGAAGGATATTCCCGCAGTATATGAGATCCTGAAGAAGGGCAGTGACGAGGCCCGTGGAGTGGCAGCACAGACCCTGTCTGAGGTAAAGAGCGCTATGCGTATCAATTACTTCGACGATGCAGAACTGATCCGTATGCAGAGTGAGAAGTACGAAGGACAATAAGAATAGTAAAAGATAACAAAAGGACGTTTCCGGAAAAACCGGAAGCGTCCTTTTTTGGGGGATTAATTGCTGTAATCTACGTATATGGAATTTTTTCCAAAGTATTGTGCGGTCTTTTTACTGGTGGGATCCTCCGGGTCTCCGGGGAGATCACCGGTATAGATCATGGCAGGCTGATGGATAAACGGCGTCAGAACCACATCCGTAATCTCCGGGTCATTCAGGAGAAGAAGACGTTCTTCGTATTCTGCAGCATAGGCAGCGGCTTCACCGTTTGTCAGCATCCGGATCGCTTTTGCGGCGGAGGTCTCCTGCCATACTCCGGTGAAAAGGATGACGGCCAACAGGACCGTCATGGCGACATAACGGGCAATTTTCAACTTGCCGAGGACCGCCATTTTCTCCGGAGTATTCTGACGCATTCGCAGCTTCCGGACTATATATCCGAGCCAGTAGAAGAACACAGCAAAACTGATCAGCAGAAACGTATAGTAGACAATGGCTACGGCCCGGCCGGGTCCTGTGGAGTTCATGGTATAGAACAGAGGACAGGACATGGAGCAGAACAATCCGTAGGAATATCCGGTAAAAAGGAGGGGATGGGAGAAAAATCCCCAGTTTTTCTTCTGTAAAATGCGCAGGAAGACCGGCAGCAGAAGCAGGGCGGCAAGCAGCCACCACAGTCCGGTCCAGGCGAAGGTATAGCGGACACCCTGCAACAGGCACTTTGCAATGGCTTTCCACGCGGGAATTTCCACATACCGTCCTGCCGCACCTGATTGCCGGGGGCCATGGCACTGACGGCAAAAGATAGCAGGAGAACAGCGGAGGTAATTCCGCAGACATAAGTCTTTTTATTTCTCTGCAACAGCAGTAGAAAGGTTACGGTTACCACAAACAGCATGCAGGGGAGAAGGGACACGTAATTGCCACCGCCTAAGAAAATTGCGAACAGGAGAAGCGGAAGCATCAGTATCTTTTTCCCATTGTACAGGTAGCGAAGCAATGTGCCCAGGAAAAACAGGGTCACGGCAAAGAAACCGGTGTAATACATGGAGCCGTTGTACCAGTAAAAGCTGTCGCTCTGAAAGGCCACTGTCTGGATGCACAGGAAACTGAATACTGAGGAAATCGTGATCCATTCCCCACATGTTCCCGGCAGAAAATGGCAGACCAGAGGCCGTAGCAGATAGAAAATGCTGCCGCACAGCAAAAGAAGGATCACAAAAGTCACCAGATGATAGGCGGTATTGGAGAAGGCATTGGGCGCAAGATACATCAGAAACAGCGCTGAATAGGTTCCCTGCCAGATCTGATAGCTTTTGGCGACACCGGCACAGGCGGCGGAAATGGCCTGTGGTATGCTTCCGGTCTGCTGCCAGACCAGATGGGCTTCCGTACCGTAATAATAATCATCCCCGGTGGGATAATTGTAACGCCCCAGCCATACCAGAGGAACCAGGCTGGCGAGCAGGACCGCAAGGAAAATATAAGGTTTCCATTTGGCAAGTTTATTTTTCATAGAGAATATAACTCCTGAGAGGTTTTTATAATGCTACAGTCAGTATAACATACCTGCAAAGACAGGAAAAGGTACTTGTTTTGCAAAAGAGGGAAGTATATAATCAGCTTAAAGATGGCGGAAGGAGGGTATGCCATGGAAGAAAAGGGTGTCAGAGACCGGAAAAGGGAACCGGAAGAATATAATTTTGACTATGAAGAACTTGCGGATGCAGAGGTGGATTCTGAACAGGCGGGACGACGTGATGATGCTGTATGGGAAACAACCTGTGATACAGAGGATCCGTATACTGTGGAATTGGAGGACTTTACGGAGGATGAGGACTATGGGGAGTACCCGGAAGGGGATGACTGGATGACTTCGACGAGGGGGACGGGATCGGCTTCCGGTTCCGGCCATGGATGATTCCGGCTTTTGCGGGCATGATGGTTCTGGCGGTCCTGATCTGTATTCCGCTGTGGAAACTGAGCCATCATGACAGAACTACGGAAAATAATGAATTCGCGGCGGTGACAACAGAAGCGCAGAGCTCAGAACAGGCTTCTGCAGAGACCCCGGAGACCGGGATCGCATCGGAAAAGGTGGCAACGGCGGAACCGGAGACTACACAAATCCCCGAGACGGTTACTCCGGAGCCTGCGGCAGCAGTGACAGAAGCACCGCAACCGACACCTACACAGGCTCCGGAAGCACAGCCGCAGCCGACAGAGGCACCGGTGGCAACCGAAGTCCCCGCTACCAATAATACGGGGGATGCCCTCGCGGAGGGAAATTCCATGACGTTCGGTGATGTGAACGAGACTGTCACTGCCAAGGATGTGAGTAATCTTCGCAGTACACCCTATACCGGAGATGAGGGCAATGTGGTAGGGCAGCTGAAGAACGGAGAGACTCTGGTACGCACCGGAAGGAACGATTCCACCGGATGGTCCAGACTGGAATACAACGGTCAGACGGTTTATGCAGTATCAGCATATCTGACCACGGATCTTACCTATAAGACCCCGGAGAAGCCGACATATCCCAACCGCGTCAGCACCCAGGACGGCAGAGTGATCGTCTTTACGGATTGTGATGATTATATTACCCCCAAAGATCTGATCAATCTGCGGACGGAACCAAGCACCAGCGAGGGAGAGAGCACTGTACGCACCCAGGTGCGGAACGGAACCAATCTGCATCGTACCGGCTACAGTGAAGGATCTGGCTGGTCCAGAGTGGAGTACAACGGTGAGATCCTGTATGCCGTGACCAGCTATGTGATCTCTGGCAGTGCTCCGGAATGACCGACGTATTCGGAAGATAGAATGTAAAAGAAGCTGTACCGTAGGGGGCAGCTTCTTTTACATTAAGATTCTATATAGAGAAAAGTATAAGGGGATGGCAAAAATTATTTCGGTCTTACGGTAAGTCTCTGGATCAGACCGTTTTCATCGGTCTCACGAACCGTGGCGATGGCCATGATGTTGTAGCCTCCGAAGTTGGCAATGAACTCGGCTTGCTCATCATTTACGACCTCAGCATCCAGAATGGAGTAGCGGCGGAAGCCGAATTTGTTACGGAAGAACATATTGATGGCCTCTTTTCCGTAGATATGATATTCCTGCTGGGAAGCGGAGGTGGTACAATAGTCACACAGAATGCCATCAGGGGTGAACAACTCTGCAAGTCCGGCAAAATCTTTATTTTCCATAGCTTCTACATATTTTTCAATGGGTCTCATAGCGTGTTCCTCCTTAATATACCTTTTCAGAATTTAACAGTGCGTCAGTACCGCCGTCTACGAACATGATGTTGCCGTTGACACCTCTGGCGGAATCGGATGCCAGGAATACCATCACCTCAGCGATCTCTTCGGGAGCCATCAGACATTCCTGACCGTACTTGGTGGGAATGGGGAGGGCATTCAGTGCCATTTTCGCTGTGGTGCTCATGGTAGCGGTCATGGCAGTATGTACGTTGCCGGGAGCTACCGCATTGATGCGGACACAGTTGGCAGCCCAGGTAGCGGAGACTCTGCGGACCCATCTGGCCAGAGCATATTTGGTGGATACATAGAGACTGTTGCCCACGGAGAGGTTGGTGGAATCCATGGAGGATACCAGGCTTAATACTCTCTTTTCATCACCGATATTGTTCAGCAGATCTACGATATCTTTACGTCCCGCACCCTGGGAAATGGTGTTGGATATGGTGACTACGCAGCTGCCGTGTTTTTTCTTAAGGAGGTCATAGACGCCCTTTGCAATGGCTACGGTTCCGAAATAGTTCAGGGAAATGATCAGTTCCAGATTGCCGCAGGCACCGGAGACACCGGCATTGCAGATCATGCCGTCCAGACCTTCGGGATGCAGCTCATGCAGCTTGTCTACAGCGGCCTGTCTTCCTTCCGGGGTTGCCAGGTTCACGCAGATATCGCCGTCCTTCAGATCGATATTGATGACTTCGTGTCCTTTTTGAAGTAACAGTTCTTTTGTCTTGGCGCCGATTCCGCTGGATGCGCCGGTGATTGCATATACGCCCATGTTAAATCCTCCCTTGTTTTCCGAAGGAAAATCCTGCTCTTCTTGAGGAGCTGCCCTCTTGAGGAGTCACCCCCTTGGCGGGGGGAGAATCTGTCCTTCCTGCTTGCTTTTACTTTATGAGTTCATTATAATAAAATCTGATATCTTTTAAATAACCAAAATAAGAAAAAAAGAGGATACCAGATGCTGACCTATGATCTGACTGCCCGTGGCAGAAAAACCATGTATGAATACTTATATGAAGCGATGAAAGCTGACATCTTGAGCGGCCGGCTGACTGCCGGTGAGAAGCTTCCTTCGAAGCGGGCGTTTGCCGAGCACTTACAGGTCAGTGTCAAGACCGTGGAGAATACCTATGAACAGCTGCTGCTGGAGGGCTATATCCGGTCGGAGGAAAAGAGAGGGTATTTTGTCAACCGTCTGGAAGTGAAGAACGTCTCCGCCCCAGCCTATGCATCCTTTGTGACCCGTTTCCGGGAGGAAGAATATCTGGCGGATCTGACGGCCAACAATATTCAATATGATAAGTTCCCCTTTGCCACCTGGGCGAAGATCATGCGGCAGACCCTGACGGATTATGATACGTCTCTGCTTAAGACGGTTCCTTTTAACGGAGTGGAAAAACTAAGGGTGGCCATTGCAGAGCATTTGTATCGGTACCGTGGCATGCATGTGTCACCGGATCATATTATTGTGGGAGCGGGAACAGAATATCTCTACAGTCGTCTGCTACAGTTATTGGGCAAAAATGCAAAATTCGGTGTGGAAAATCCTGGGTATCGCAAGATTACGAAACTGTATGATGTGGGCGGTGTGACCTGGGATTATGTGGACATTGACGGTCAGGGAATGAAAGTGGAACAGCTGGATCAAAAGGGTATTACCGTGGCGCATGTATCGCCGGAACATCATTTTCCCATCGGACTGGTCATGCCAGTGGGAAGACGGCAGGAACTGCTTCGCTGGGCGGCGGAGGAACCGGAGCGCTATATCGTGGAGGACGATTTCGATTGTGAATTCCGCATGGTGGGAAAGCCGGTTCCCTCCATGCAGTCCATGGACCGCAACCACAGAGTTATTTACATCAACACTTTTTCCAAGACCATGGTGCCATCCCTGCGTATCGGCTATATGGTGCTGCCGGAGAAATTGATGGAACGCTATATTTCCACTATGAATTTTTATTCCTGCACGGTATCCGGTTTTGAACAGTATGCCATGGCAGCGTTTCTGGAAAAAGGGTATTTTGAACGCCATATCCGGAGACTGCTCAACGATTACAGAGGGCAGCGGGAGCGGATCTGCCGGATGTTTCGGGAGTCACCTTTAAGTCAGATCAGCCAGATCTATCAGGATGATGCCGGGACTCATTTTCTGCTGCATGTGCGGACGGAACTTAGTGATGTGGAGATCAAGTGGGCGGCCAGACAGCGGGGAATTCTCGTGAACTGTCTGTCGGAATATTGCTTTGCGGATGCGCAGAAATATCGGGGAATTCTGGTCATTCACTATTCGGATATGGCGGATGAGATATTACAGAAGGTGATTGGGGCGCTGGAGGAGATATTTTGTAACTATTCAGAGCCATGAAAAACTGCATTCTGCGAATGCTTGCATTCAGGCAGATAAGCAGTTTTATAT
>ERZ859980.559-NODE-559-length-22159-cov-1.484754_pt1 | contig 22159 bp, 23 predicted proteins | sample MGYA00509984_ERZ859980 | MGnify/ENA primary metagenome ERZ859980 (study PRJEB30046, sample SAMN00715173) | human gut metagenome | study: EMG produced TPA metagenomics assembly of the A metagenome-wide association study of gut microbiota in type 2... | reverse complement strand
CTGATACTATTGTCATACTTTTTGTAGTTTTTATAAATACTATTGTTGGGTTTATACAAGAAGAAAAAGCTTCTTTAGTATTAAAAGATTTAAAAAAATATGAAACCAGCACTTGTAAAGTTAAAAGAGATGATAAAATAATAGTAATAAACACTAAAGAATTAGTTCCAGGAGATATAATATATTTAGAATCCGGAGAAACTGTTCCTGCTGATATTAGAATACTTTCATGTGAAAGTTTAAAAGTAGATGAATCAGCGCTAACTGGAGAAAGTGTTCCAGTTCAAAAAAGTTCAGATGTTTTAAAAAATAACTTAATTCTTCAAGAACAAAAAAATATGTTATTTTTAGGAACAAGCATTACTAATGGAAAAAGTACTGGTATAGTTGTAAGTACAGGAAAAAATACTGAGATAGGTAAGATTGCATTATCACTAAATGAAATTGATAGAATAGAAACACCATTACAATTAAAAATAAAAGAACTTTCTAAAAAAATTACATTTATAGTATTTATTATTTTAATTTTTATATTTATTTTAGCTTTAATTAATAAATACACAATACTTGAAATTATAATGCTATGCTCATCACTCGCAGTGGCCGCTATTCCAGAGGGATTGCCAACTGTAATTACAATAACATTATCCGTTGGAATATCTAATTTAGCAAAGAAGAAAACAGTAGTAAAACAAATGCAAGCTGTAGAAACACTTGGAGCAATAGATATTATTTGTTCTGATAAGACAGGTACTATAACGCAAAATAAAATGACTGTTAAGGATGAATATGTAATAGATGAAAAGATGCTTAATTACATATGTGCTCTTTGTAATGATGGCCTTATTTATGAAGATAAATATGTAGGTGATCCTACAGAAACTTGTTTATATGAATATCTATATAATAAAAAAATCGATTCTCTTAAATTGAGAAAAAAATGCGAGAGAATATTAGATATACCTTTTGATAGTGATAGAAAGATGTTTACTACTTTAAATAAAATAGATGATAATGTCTATGTTTTATGCAAGGGTAGTATGGATTCTTTAATTGAAAAAGTAAATCTATCTAAGATTGAAAAACAACAAATTTTAGATAAAGTTAAGAATTTTTCTAAAAATGCACTAAGGACTTTAGGATTTGCTTATAAAAAGTTAGATTATATACCAAAAGATATTAAAAAATTAGAAAAAGAGGAAAATGATTTATCTTTTGCTGGTATTTTAGGAATAATAGATCCACCAAGAGAAAGTGTTAAAAAAAGTGTCATTTTATGCAAAAATGCTGGTATTAGACCAATAATGATTACAGGAGATTCTATAGATACTGCAACTGCTATTGCAAAAAATGTTGGAATTATAGATAATGATAATGAAGCAATACTTGGAAGTGAACTTGATAAATATAATGATAAAGAACTAAAAAATATCGTTAAAAGGTATTCTGTGTATGCAAGAGTAAATCCGATTCATAAAGAAAGAATTGTTTTTGCACTTCAAAATAGTGGGAAAATTGTAGCAATGACTGGAGATGGAGTAAATGATGCTCCTGCTATCAAAGATGCTCATGTTGGTATTGGAATGGGTATTACTGGTACTGATGTTACAAAGTCTGCATCAGATATAGTCTTGATGGATGATTCTTTTTCAACAATAGTTGTAGCTGTTGAAGAAGGAAGAAGAATATATAATAATATTAGAAATAACATAGTATTTTCATTATCAAGTAATTTTGCTGAAATATTTACTATTATCATAGGGTTGTTTACTAAAACGACAATTTTATTACCAATTTATATTTTATTTATTGACTTGGTAACAGATTCTATCCCTAGTATATGTTTGTCCTTTGAAAAGAGTGAAGATGGCATAATGAAAAAAAAACCAAGAGGAATAAACAAACAGTTATTTACACCATTTATTAAAGCTAGTATCGCATTTTCAGCTATAATTGAAACTCTGTTTGTAGTTCTTACTTATTTTATTAGTCTGAAAATGTATGGACAAGAAACAGCTATGTCTTTAGCACTTCTTTCAATGGTAATACAAGAAATTGTTTATTCACTATCTTGTAGAAACTTAAAACAATCAGTTGTTAAACAAGGATTATTTTCTAATAAAGCAATGAATTATGGACTATTATTAATAATTTTAATTGAACTTATAGTGTTTATTACACCAGTTGGAAAATTAATAAGTGTAACATCAATAAACATTAGTTTAATATTAGTAGTATTCTTAATAAATTTCATGGCAATATTTATTTATGAATTAATTAAGCCTTTATTAGTAAAATGTTTTAAAGATTAAAGTGTATTTTAAGAAGAAAGAAATTAAAAATACTAGTTTGAAGTTGTGATTATAACTAGCTTCATAAATAGTAATTTGAATTGAAATACTATATAATATAAAATTATTACAATTGAGTATTAGTGTATAGATATTACTCCATTTTTGTTTTTATGTATTACTATTTTTACATGCTCAAAAAAATGATTATTGAATAAAAATGTTGAAAATAATACAATTTAAATAATGATCAATAAGGAGGGATATTTATGTATTATGGATCAGGAACATATGAAGCATTTGCTCGTCCCGAAAAACCAGAAGGAGTAGATAAAAAATCTGCTTATATAATTGGTACAGGTTTAGCAGGGCTTTCGGCAGCATTCTATTTAGTAAGAGATGGACAAATGAAAGGCGAACATATTCATTTGCTAGAAAAATTAGATTTAGCCGGTGGCTCATGCGATGGAAGAAAAGATGTCACTAAAGGCTTTTATATGCGTGGTGGACGTGAAATGGATAATCACTTTGAATGTATGTGGGATATGTTTAGAAGTGTTCCATCAATTGAAACCCCAAATGTTTCTGTATTAGATGAATATTATTGGCTTAATAAACATGACCCAAATTATTCACTATGTAGAGCGACTATAAATTGTGGTGAAGATGCACATACTGATAAAATGTTTAAACTTGATAGAAAATCAGCACTTGCATTATCTAAATTATTTATTACCCCAGAAAAGGATTTAGAAAATAAAAAAATATCAGATGATTGCCAGACTCATTTTGGGAAACAAATTTTTGGTTATATTGGCAAACAATGTTTGCATTTCAAAAATGGTCATCTGCATTAGAAATGAAAAGATATCTATGCAGATTGTTCATCATATAGATGGATTACCAGATTTTTCAGCTTTAAGATTTACAAAATATAATCAATATGAATCAATGATTTTACCCCTTACAAAATATTTAGAAAGTAATGGTGTAAAAATTGAATATGGAATAGATGTTAAAAATGTTATATTTGAATCTAAACAAAACAAAAAAGTAGCAACTCAAATTATATATGAAAATAAAGGCCTTGAAAAAACAATAGATTTAATAGAAGACGATTTAGTATTTATTACAAATGGTTGTTGTACAGATACATCTTGTTATGGAGATCAAAATAATGCCCCAGATTTATCAAAAATAAAAAATGGAAATGGTGAATCATGGGATTTATGGAAGAATATTGCTTCACAGGCTTCTAATGGTGAATTTGGTAATCCAGATAAATTCTGTGGTAATGTAGATTTAACAAACTGGATGAGTGCAACTATAGAAGTAAGTGATGAAAATATAATTAAACACATTATAGACATATGTAAACGTGATCCAAGAAAAGGAAAGGTTACAACAGGAGGTATTGTAACTGTAAAAGATAGTACAGAAAATTGGTATTTATCTTGGACAATTAATAGACAACCACAATTTAAATCTCAAAATAAAAATAGTGTTTTAGTTTGGGTATATGCTTTAAATACTACTAAGCCAGGAAATTTCATAGAAAAAGCAATTAAAACATGTACAGGAAAAGAAATATGTGAAGAATGGCTATATCATATAGGAATTCCAACTAATGAAATTGAAAAGTATGCTGATAAATGTAATACAACAACATGCTATATGCCATATATAAATGCTTTTTTCCAACCACGTGAAGAAAAAGATAGACCACTTGTAGTACCAAAAGAATCAATTAATTTTGCTTTTGTTGGACAATTTGCAGAAACACCAAGAGATACAATATTTACTACAGAATACTCAATACGTACAGGTATGGAAGCAGTTTATACACTTTTAAAAATTGATAGAGCTGTGCCAGAAGTTTGGGGCAGTAAATATGATGTTAGAGAACTATTGAAAGCATGCTACTATGCTGTAGATAAAAAGTCAGTTGATGAGCTTCCATTAACATTTGCTGAAAAGCAAGCTATAAAAATAGTTGAAAAGAAAATTAAAGGAACTGATCTTGAAATATTATTTAAAGAAAGTGGTTTATTTAAATAAAAATTAAATATGAAATATTTATTTCATATTTTTTTAGTGTATAATATATTGTGGGTGATAAATAATGAGCGGTTTAACTACAAAGAAAGCAATAGCATATACATTTAAAGATTTATTAAAAGAAAAACCTTTCAATAAAATAACAATTAATGATATTGCGAATAAATGTGATATAAATAGACAAACTTTTTATTATCATTTTCAAGACATTAGAGATTTAATTGAGTGGATTTGCATAGATGAAGTTGATAATATATTAGAAAAAAAAGATGAATGTGAAAAATGGGAAGATAAATTTTTACTTATTTTTAAAATAATGGAGGAAGAAAAAATCTTCGTAAAGAATATTTATTATTCTGTTTCTGTAGAAGTACTAAGAAGTAATTTGTATAGATTAGTGTATCCTATAATATATAGTGAAATACTTGAAAAATCTAAAGGAAAAAATTTACGAGAAGAAGATAAAAATTTATAACAGATTTTTATAAATACTCATTTGTTTCTATAGTTTTAAATTGGATAGATAATGGAATGCATGAAAATCCTGGACTAATTGTTGCTAAAGTGAGTAGACTTATTACTGGTACAATTGATCATGCCTGTTTATCTGTAAACTGAAAGAATATATATAATGATTTTGAACTTAATAAAAATTCACCTGCCGAGAAATTCTCGATAGTTCAAAAAGAAGAAAATAAGATTTTTATAAGAAATAATTTCAGTTATATAGTTTGCTACTAAAATATGGAGGTATAAGATGCAGTTAAAATATATAAATTATTCTAAGATCAAGAATAAGAAAAAACTTCAAAATATATATCTAAGCTCATTTGATAAAGATGAGCGTTTTCCACTTTGGGTATTAAGACTTTGTGCCAAAGAGAAAAATGTCGAATTTAATGGTATCTTTGATAACGAAGAATTAATAGGACTAGAATATATAGTTAACTGTGAAGATTTTACATATTTGATGTATTTAGCCGTAGAAAAAAATAAAAGGAAAAAAGGATATGGTTCTAAAATATTAGCTGATTTATTAAATAAACATGAAACAGTAATACTTAGTATAGAAAGGCCTCTAAAAGATATTTATGATGAAAAAACACTTCGAAAAGAATTTTATCTCAAAAACGGTTTTTATGAGACTAATAAATTCATTGAAGATGGTGGCGTTCAATATGAAATATTAAGTTCGACTAAAGAATTTACTATTACTCCAGAAAAAATGGCTGAAAAATATAATAAAATGACAAAAAATAAACTTTTAAATAGGCTAATTAAGAAAATGTATAATCTTGAAAATACTAATTTTATCAAGTAGCCAGTTAAAAGTATTGTAAGATCAAATGTAAAAGACAATCTAGAAAGGATCTAAACTTATGTATAAATGGGAATATAAAACTCCAGAAGGATATGACGATTTAATAATGAATAGTGATGGCACTTATTTAACCTGTCTATGTTTTAAAAACTCCTCTGATATAAAGAAGTTAAAAGAAAATAGTAAGACAAAAGACTTACCCATTTTCAAAGAAACAGCCAAATGGTTAGATATATACTTTAGCGGGCAAGTACCTGATTTTACTCCTAAATATAAAATAGAAAATCTAACTGACTTTAGAAAAGAAGTTATTGATATCATGAATAAAATACCATATGGTAAAACAACCACCTATAGCGTCATTGCACAAGAAATTGCCACCTCAAGACATATTTCTAAAATGTCTAGTCAAGCAGTAGGAGGTGCGGTAGGTTGGAATAAAATTTGTCTAATTATCCCTTGCCACAGAGTCATCGGAAAAAATAATGAGCTAGTTGGTTATGGTGGAGGGCTAAAAAATAAATTATTATTACTAGAATTAGAAAAGGAAAGTGTAAATAAGTAAAAAAAAGGCCGCAAATAATTAATATGCCTATAAAAAACAATTCATTTTTGATACAATAAAAAAGTAAGGAGCATTTATGTTAGAAAATATATTATTAGGAATAGTAACAATGTGTACTATGATTTCTTATTTGCCACAAACAGTAAAGCTAATAAAAACAAAAAAGTCAAACGACTTAAGCCTAAAATCATGGATACTTTGGGTCGTAAGCAGTCTGTCATATACGTTATATGCACTACTTTGTAGTGATGAAGTAATGCTTTTAGTAGAAACATCAGTAGAATTCTTTTTCTGCTTGTTAATTCTTTCTTTAGCAGTCAAGTATCGTAAAAATAAATAAGTTATTTTAATAGGAGTAAAAGTAGTAGTATGAAAGAAAAATATAAAAATTATATAGAGAATGATTGTTCATTTGATACAAAAAGTTGGGTAGGAATTTTTTGCCTTTTAATAGTAATAGCTGGTGTTTTTGGCTTTTTATATGAATTTATCTTTTATTATTTCAATGTGGAATGAAGGAATTTTATTGGCGAGGAGGTAATTTCTGCCCATGGATAAATATCTATGCCACAGGCTCAATTATAGTTTTTATTCTAACTTACAAATACAGAAAAACCCCTTTAAAAGTTTTTTTAATAAGCACAATATCTTGTGGTATATTGGAATATTTTTCTGGTCTTGGAATGTATATTATTGGTAATGGAAAAAGATGCTGGGATTATAACTCTGAAATATTAAACTTTGGAAATATTGGTGGCTTTGTTTGTCTTAGAAGTGTGCTTTTTTTTGGACTATCAAGTTTGTTATTAATCTACGCAATCATTCCTTTATGTTTTTATCTTGCTAAAAAAATGAATAAAAAAGTTTTTTTAACTATCAGTATCTTACTTTGTAGTATAATACTATTTGATGAATTTTATAATCTTATATTTGCGAGAGTACTTCATCTACCAAGAGCATATGATGTCTATAGTAAATTGGGTTTCAAATATGTCAAGTTTAAATAGGAGATAATTTATGAAAATAGTAAAACCTAAGATAACAAATATTACCAAGAAAGATATTAAAAGCTGTTTTGCAACACAAGAGTTTTTTGAAGCAGAACTAGAAAATGAAACACCAACCAATTTAACAATCAGTGATATAAATATTGATAGTTGCTCATTTAAAAATGTAGATTTCAGTAATATAAGTTTAGCATCAGTTGACATATTAGATTCTATCTTTGAAGATTGTGATCTCTCTAATCAGAATTTTAATAAACAATTTATTGACAGAGTAATCTTTAAAAACTGTAAGTTAGTAGGAACAACTTTTATAGATTCAAACATTAGAAATGTCCAATTTATAGATTGTAATTGCCGTTATATAAATTTTAGTGGAGCAGATATAAATAATCTTCATATTGTTAATAGTACTTTTCAAAACTCATCTTTTAATGAAGCAAAAACAAAAGAAGTATTATTGGAAGAAACAAGTTTTGAAGGAAGCGAATTTGCTGGAGCAACATTAAAAAACGTTGACTTTACAACTTGTAATATTAATGGGGCAATTTTTGATCAAAAGTCCCTTAAGAACATAATAGTCAATAATTTTCAAGCCGCAAGTATAGCTACTATGTTTGGTGTAATAGTAAAAGACTAGTAAAATTTATCAAGTACATATGAACAAACAAAAAGCCATCAACAGTTAACGTGTTGTTGGCTTTTTTAAATTTCTTATTCTCTCAATACCTAGTCCTATAGTCAAGAATACTAAAATATGTAATATGTAAGCATATCTTGGAGATATTTCAATAAACATATAAACACAATAATAAATTCCAATAATAACTTTTAGTAAAAGTAACTCCTTATTAGTTTTCTTTCTTTCAGGAAAGAGACTAATAATAAATAATATCATAATAAAATTAAGAAAAGCTTGATTAAATAACAAAATGAAATTATATAAATTAGAATTGATGTTATTTAAAAGCTGTATATCATAATTTGTTTGTGTCCAAAGTATTACTTCTTTCTTTAAAAATAAAACTGGTAATTTGACATTTTCCTCTTTAATTCTTGTTTTTAGTAACTCTTTTTTATTATTAGAAGAAAAATATATCTTATCATCATTTTCGTTATAAATACCATTATGTTCATAGTTAAGACCACAATAAAATTTCCATTCTGAAGCATTATTTTTGAGCGATGTATGAAGAGGTGAAATAAGAATTAGTCCATTAAAAGCTATCAATACAAGAGTATAAGATAGTACTAAAAGGAGAGAGTTTATAATCTTTTTTTTAGCAATAAGATCTTCTAAAAAGAGATTATAAATAATAATACTTAAAATAATAATTATTGATTCCGTCCTAAGTACATTAGCAACTGCTAAAATAATTCCAATTATTACTGAAAGCTTATAGCTATTCTTTTTAGTAATCAATAAATAGATAGTTATTAATCCAAGAAGGGCAGGGATATGTTGATTCGTTAAAACAGAGTTCAAATAGATAGGATATAAGAAAAATAAGTATAACAAGGAAACACACCTTGCTGTCTTTTCACTAAATAACTTTTTACTTATCAAATAAATAAAGAGTACAATAAACGAGGTTACCAAAGAATTAACAATCTTTAAAAACAATACGCTATTAATAATCTTCAATAATGCTCCCTGATACAAGACATGGCCTAATTGATAACTAAATATTTTAAAATATGAACTTTTTAAGAATTCCAAATTATGAACAATCAAATCTCGACTTGCCTCATACATAGTTTTAAAATCATCAACTATATTAACTTTTAAATAAAAAACACTAATTAATCTAATTATTAAGGCTAGTATAAAAATAAAGATAGCATAGTTTCTAATTTTCATTTTACGAACAATAAATAACAGGACTATAAATAAGGGAATAATAATTAGAGTAGAAATTTTATTTGTAAAAAATAATAACAAAATAGCAAATAAAAAAAATAAAATATATTCACAAATCATAATAAACTTCTTCATATCAAAACATCTTTCTTTATTTAAATATAACATACCTAACATTTCTTTTCAATTGCATTTATGTTATACTAAAAAAGGATGGTGATAACATGAAATCTCTTATAAATAAAAGAAATTTACTGATTATTTTAATCACTTTTATTTTTCTTTTTTTAACCCATTTACCGTTAATGACAAAAAATATTTTGAGTGCCGATATCCTTTTAAATAATGTTTTTTATAATGGCTACTCCTGGGGAAAATCTCTAGGAAGATTTGGACTATATGTAGTAGGACTATTAAAATGTTTTTTAACAATACCGCATATTGATATTTTGATAAGTTACTTTATAATATCCATCAGTCTAGTAATATTATTTGACTTATTTTCCTTTAGAAAAAAAGAAGATATTATTTTGTACATTCTAATAATTTGCTTAAATCCTATTACTTCAGCAACCCTACTTTTTGATTACTGTTCAATAGGCTACACCCTAGCTTTCCTTTGTAGTATTTTATCCATTTATGTATATTATAAAGAAGAAAATAAAATAAAAAAATATCTCTTTTCTTTAATTCTGATCGTAGTAGCACTTTCCATGTATCAAGCATATTTATCAGTAATAGTTACAACATTTATAATATATAATATAAAGTTACTTCTTGAAAAAAAGGAAAACTTCAAACTATCTTTAAAATATATATTAACTCTATTAATGGGTGCCCTATTATATTTTATCATAATGAAAATTTCTCTTTTAGTATTCCATGTTAATATGAGTAATTATAGTGGAGCAGATAAAATAGGATTACAAACATTACTATCTATTCCCAAGAAAATAGGCCTAAGCTATAAGTTGTTCTATGAATATTATTTCACAGACAAGATAGTAAAAAACATATATATAAAAAATAATATATTAAATATTTTTCTACTTATTTTATTAATTATTGGAGTTGTATTTCAAATTTTTAAGAACAATTTATCACCAAAGAAAAAAGTCTTAACCTTACTATTAGTTTTAGCATTACCTATATTTTTAAATAGTATAATTTTTACAATAAATGATACAAAACTTCAGTTGTTAATGAGTGCATCATACCTTCTAATACCATTACTATTAATTACTACCATGCTGAAAATAAAATGAAATACTTAAGTATTATAGTAATTATCCTTCTTCTTAGAAATAACCTTATTCAAACCCAAGCAACATACTTATCTTTAGAAAATACTTTTAACAAATATAATACCGTAATCACTAGCGCCATTAAAGAAAATATCAACCATCAAAATTATAAATTTGCTCTTATAGGTAGTTCAGAAAATGAAACAGAAATTAACAAATTAAATTATGGCTTTATTAGTGATGATGCTATATTCTGGGAAGAGTATAACCTTAAAAAACTTGGCTTTGAAAGATTTTGTTATGAATATTATGGATTAAATTTAACCTTTGTGAGTGAGGAAAATTACGACAAAATAAAGCAACGAGAAAATAAGAACCAAGAAATTATATATACATATGATGATATTATTGTAATTGATTTGTCATACTTGCATTAGAAAACATATTAAAGTATAATTATACTATTGTTAGGAGAATGATTATGAAAAAAAGATTAATAAAAAATATATTAAGTTTAATAGTGTTAATAGTTATTTTATTTACAACATATGAAATTTTCAAATTAAATATTTTACCAAATAAATATTTAATCCTATTTATAGTAGGAGAGGCCATACTTTATCTTTTAGGTCTACTTTTTTACAATCTTAAAAAGAAGGCTCTAATAGTTATCGGAATCATCTTATTTATAATAAGTATAACTGGTAATGCCTTTGGTTATTATTTTCTAAATAAAACTAATACTTATATTGATAAAAGCTTAGGCACCAATACTTATAGTATAGAAACAAAATATTATGTTATAGCAAATAAAGATAGCACAGTAAACAATATTAAAGAATTAAAAGAAAGTGACACAATAGAATATTATAAATACAGTCGCTCTATAGAAAAAGCCTTAAAGAAATTAGGTAATTACAATTATGTTAGTAGTGATGCTGCTTCAAAATCAATGGAAAATGTAACAAATAACAATTCTTACTTCCTAATAGCGAGTGTTAACTATGATTATCTTATGGACTCAACTAATTTATACTCTAGAGATAATTACAAAATTATTGGTGAATTTAACGTAAAAGAAGAAATAAAAAAGAATAATACGATAAAAAATGTTTATAACATTTATATTAATGGACTTGATTTTACAGGAATCATGCGTGATTACAATTTAATCGCAACAGTTAACTTAAATACTCATAAAATAGTTTTAACTTCTATTCCTAGAGATTATTACATTGATGTTCCTGCTTATAATATGAAGGACACCCTAATGTGTCTTGGCTCTCTAGACTCTGAAGTAAGCAAAGAAGCTTTAGAAAAACTATTTGATATAAAGATAGATTATACTGTAAACTTTAATACTACTAGTTTAGTAAATATAGTTGACGCCGTTAACGGAGTTGATTTCTGTTCCGACTATGACTTTACAACAACTCATGCTTTAGTAACTAATACTTATGATGATACTAAAGGAAAAAAACTTCATGTAAATAAAGGATGTAAAACATATAATGGTACCGAAATTTTGGCCATTGCAAGAGAAAGAAACGCCTTTCCAGGAAGAGATCGTTACCGTCAAAAAAACTGTCGTCAAATATTAATTAATATAGCTCAAAAATTAGCCTCAGCTACAACCCTAACGAATTATACTGAAGTGTTAAATTCTTTTGATGGTCTATATACTACTGATATGAACGATAAGACAGTAAAATCATTAATTAAGTCTGCACTAGAAAACAAAAATTTTGAAGTTGTAGAACAAAGCGTTGATGGAACAGATGGTATTGGTATTGGACACTTAGGAACTCAAGAATCATGGATAATGAATCCCGATATGAATACTGTAAACGCTGCTACAACTGAAATAAAAAAAGTCCTATCAGGCAAATAAAAAAGAAAAGTCTATTTTCTACTAGGAAATAGACTTTTTTTTATAAAATGTCAAAGAAATATTGACTTGGAGCAAACTCCAAGGTTTACAATATAATTGTTCAAGATTATTGAAAATAAGTTTCAAACAGAAAAGAGGTAGGAAAATGACAATCAAAGAAATATCTGATATGTATGATTTATCACCAGACACCCTAAGATTTTATGAAAAAAAGGGTTTGATTGGTCCAATACAAAGAACAAAAAGTGGAATCAGAAACTATAGTGAACAAGATTTAAAAAGAATAGAGTTCATAAAGTGTATGAGAGGAGCTGATTTACCCATAGATGTACTAAAAAAATATGTTGATTTGTTTGAACAAGGAGATAAAACAATAAATGAAAGACGCTTGCTATTAGAAAATCAAAGAACAATACTTAAAGAAAAAATAAGTAAAATGCAGGATGCATATGATCACTTGAACAAAAAAATTGAATTATATTATTCAGGAAAACTAGACGAATATTTAAAAAAGTAAAGTTTAGAATAATATTATAAAATTTATTTTGAAAGGAAGAATATCATGAAAGAATTAGTTATTTATTTTTCTCATACAGGAGAAAATTATATGAAGAATGGCATTGAAAATATTGAAAAAGGAAATACAGAAATAGTAGCTGAAAACATTTCTCATCTTACAGGAGCTGATTTATTTAAAGTTGAACCCCTAAAAGAATATCCTTATAACTATCATGAATGTTGTGATGTTGCCAAAGAAGAATTAGAAAATAACTCTCGTCCGAAAATTAAAAATAAATTAGAAAACATCAGTGATTACGATACTATTTATATTGGTGGCCCTGTTTGGTGGAGTCACTATCCTATGTGCATGTTTACATGCCTTGAGAACCTAGATTTTACTGGTAAGACAATTTATCCATTTACAACCCATGAGGGTTCAGCTTTAGGAGATGTTATGGATGATATTAAAAAATTATGTTCTGGAGCAAACATAAAAGCAGGACTTGCCATTCGTGGAAGTGATGCGAATAATTCTTTAGAAACATTCTAAACCTTATTTATTTAGCACCATCCACTAAAAGTGAATACAAAAATATGTTAAAATTTGCTACTACTCAGAAAAACCATCCAGTAGGAATTAGAGTACCAGCTGAATTCTCTAAAATAGATACTTGCGATAATACAGACTATACAATATATAACAAAAATAAGATTGTCCTAAATGGTAATACAGTAGCAATCTTTGCTATAGGAAAAATGATGGATATGTCCCTTGACATTGTCAAAAAGGTAAAACAAGAAAAAAAATCTTGATATTACTGTCATTAACCCTTAATTTTTAACTTGATTAGATGAAACTCTATTAAATGACTTAAAGAAAAATCACAAATTAGTAATCACTTTAGAAGATGGCGAACTAATGGGTGGCTATGGTCAAAATATTTCATCATTTTATGGCACTAGTGACATATTAGTTAAAAACTTCGGTATTAGTAAAAAATTCCATACTGATTTCACAGCGGAAGACTTGTTAAAAGAAAACGGTATGTCGGTTGAAAATATATCTAACATTATAGAAAATATGTTATAGAAAGATACTAGTTTTAAAACTAGTTTTTTTTCTCCAGAAATATTATAATATAATTGAAAGAGGATAATATGGAAACAAAAAGATGTAAATGGTGCAATGAAAAAAATAAAATATATATTAAATATCACGACAGCGAGTGGGGCGTAAAAAATGAGGATGATGCTTACTTATTTGAAATGCTAATACTAGAATCCTTTCAGGCCGGCTTATCATGGGAATGTGTTCTAAATAAAAGAGATAATTTTAGAAAAGCCTATGATAATTTTGATCTAAATAAAGTATTAAATTATGATGATAAAAAGATTAATGAATTGCGACAAAATAAAGGTATTATACGTAATAGTCTAAAAATAAAAGCAAGTATCAATAATGCTAAGATATTTAAAAGTATTATTGATGAATATGGTAATTTTATTACTATCTCTATAAATTTGCTCCCTCAGTTCCGATTTATGAAACCAACAAAAGCAATTCTTTACTATCTGATGAAATCTCTAAAGACCTAAAGAAAAGGGGTATGAAGTTTGTAGGGACAACTATTATATATTCATATCTCCAAGCTATCGGTATTATTAATTCACATGAAAAAAATTGTTTTATGTATAAGGAGGGAAAACATGCTTAATTATAAAAAAATGCCAAAAGTCGAACTTCACCTTCATCTAGATGGATCCGTAAGACCAGAAACAGCGGCTAAACTACTAGGAATAGATATTGCTGAAGCCCGAAAAAATATGATTGCTGATGACAAATGTTTAGATTTAAATGATTATTTAACCAAGTTTTTTATTCCTGGCGAGGTTATGCAAACAAAAAAGAATTTAGAATTAATCTCAGAGGAACTTGCAGCTGATTTGGAAGAAGACGGAGTAATTTATGCTGAAATTAGATTTGCACCTCTTAAACATGTTTTTAAAGGTTTAAGTTTAGATGAAGTTGTAGAAAGCGTTCTTAAAGGATTAGCTAAAAAAAGTCTTAAAACGAATCTTATTCTTTGTATGATGCGTGGTGATAAAGAAGAAGATAATATTAAAGTAGTAGATTTAGCTGAAAGATTTTTAAATAGAGGAGTAGTTGCTCTTGATTTAGCTGGAGCAGAATCTATTTATAAAACTATTGATTATAAAAATTTATTTGCATACGCTAAGGGTAAGAACATCCCTTTTACCATTCATGCTGGAGAAGCAGACGGAAAAGATAGTATGAAGGCAGCTATAGATTTTGGAGCCAAGAGATTGGGACACGGAGTAAATGCTATTTTTCACAAAGAACTATTAGAAGAAATTAGACAAAAAGATATACTATTAGAAATTTGTCCAACCAGCAATGTACAAACTAATGTCATAAAAGATATAAAATATCACCCAGTAAGAAAGTTGTATGATGCAAATATATTAGTTTCTATAAATACCGATAACAACACAGTATCTAATGTCACATTAACAACAGAATATGAAAAACTAGCGCAAAAACTAAACTTTACTTACAAAGACTTTGTTAAAATGAATAAAGATGCTATAAGACATGCTTTTATAAGTGAAATGAAAAAGAACAATTACTGCAAAAATATGATGAAAAACTAAACCAATTAAGTTAAAGTTGTATTTTTTTCCGTTTTATGATATAATATGTCAGACAATTGAGGTGTAGCCATAAATATAAAATTAATTAAGAATGAAAAAGGAGTAAGCATGAACTACGATTTAAAAATGGAAGAACAAATTAATAATATGGAAGGCAAGGTAAAAACTTTGCTCCTTCACGCATGCTGTGCTCCATGTTCATCAGCATGCTTAGAACGTCTTGGCAATAATTTTAAAATATCTATTTTTTATTATAATCCTAATATAACTAGTAAAAGTGAATATGATAAAAGACTAGCAGAAGTTCAAAAATTTGCCGCACAGTTCAAGATAAAATATCCCATAGAAGTAATAGCGGGAGACTATGAAAAAGAAAAATTCTTGGAAATGGCTAAAGGCTTAGAAAATGAACCAGAGCGAGGTAAACGCTGTTATTTATGCTACAAATTACGCCTAGAAAAAACGGCTCAATATGCTTCTGAGCATCACTTTGACTTTTTCGCAACAACTCTAACTCTAAGTCCCTACAAAAACGCCAATTGGTTAAATGAAATAGGGGAGAGTCTTAATAAAGAAATATCTGCTACCTATTTATATTCTGACTTTAAAAAGAAAAATGGCTATAAAAGAAGTATTGAACTTTCAAAGAAATACAACTTATATCGCCAAAATTACTGTGGCTGCATCTATTCAAAAATCGGGAGGTAATATGCTTAACTACGTAATGAAGAAGAACTAGAAAAAGAAGAGTATCCCTTCGAATATGGTGGGGAATCAAATCTATATCGCTTAAAAGGTAATCTAGAAGTGTATAAAAAATATATTTCTTTAAGTGATTCTATTGTCAGAAATAAAACAGAAAAATTACTTTACATAGATAAAAACAAAGATAAAATACCTTCTGCCATAACACCTACTAAAATAATTGTTAATTCAAAATACTTATCTACAGGATACACAATGAAGTACTCAAAAAATTGCGATCTAGAAAATTTCATGATGTCAAATGAGCATTCTCATAATGAAAAACTTGACATGCTTAAAAAACTAAGAGAAATTCTCTTTACTTACGCAAGCAATGGTATCTTTTATTTTGATTGTAATATTACCAATTTTTTATGTAGCAAGGAAAGTAATCAAAGTAAAATAGATATTATTGATATAGACAATATAGAAATAGATAATGCTGATGCCAAAATTACTTCAGACTGTTATAATAATGATATGACAAGATATTTAAAAAATGGCGGCCAAAAAGGAAATGATATGTTGACATATGCCTTTAATCATTTAACTAGAATGTGTTTTAATAGAGTTCCAGAACTTGAATATAAAACTAATCCTTTATCAAGAACTTCATATTCAGCTTGCACATTAGGTACATTTTGTTATACCCTTGATCAAGCATTAGTAGACACTATAGCTGACCATGAATTTCTTCTAGATTATCTTACTGACATCACAAAAAAAATATGAGAGGATGTCTCATTTTTTTATCTAAAAACAAATGAACACTAATATTTACAATCAAAAGCACATAGTTTATAATATAACTAGAGGTGAAACAATGAAATATTATTGTATAGGTATTAAAGGAACAGGTATGTCAACACTTGCTCAAATACTTTCAGATTTAGGAAATGAAGTAAGTGGTTACGATGATGCTACTGAATATAAATTTACCCAAAAAGGATTAGACGAAAGAAATATTAAAATATATTATGATAATACACACGATATTCCCAAGGATACTATTGTTACTTATTCAGTTGCCTTTAAAGAAGACCACAAGGAATTAAAAAGAGTAAAGGAATTAGGTTTAACAATCAAAAAATATAATGAAATAGTAGGAGACATTACAAAAATGTTTAATACTATCTCAGTAGCCGGAACACATGGAAAAACTTCTACATCATCAATGATTAGACATATATTAGAAGACTCCATTGGTTGCAGTTACTTCGTTGGGGCAGGAGATGGCCGTATTAATTCAAATAGTGATATTTTTGTTATTGAATCAGACGAATTTAACAAACATTTATTAACTTATTATCCAACTAATTCTATCATTACTAATATTGAAAAAGAACATATGGAGTGTTATAAAGATCTTCAAGATATAATTGATACATTTTCAACATTTGCAAATCACACTAAAAATAGATTAATAGCGTGTGGTGATAACCCTAACTGCCATAGCTTAAACACTAAAACTCCTATTACTTATTATGGATTTAATGAAGATAATGATGTAATTATAAAAAATCATCATGTTGCAGAAGATGGGGAAACTTTTGATCTTTACTTTAAAGATGAGCTATTTGATACATTTACAATTCCTGTTTATGGCAAACATATGGTTTTAAACGCTACTGCCGCAATCATCATGTGTAACATATATGGTATTTCAAAGGAACAAATCAAAAATAGTTTCAAAACATTTAAGAATGCTAAACGTCGTTTTGCCGAAGAAAAAGTAGGAAATGCTATCATCATTGATGACTATGCTCATCATCCAACAGAAATAAGTGCTACCCTAGATGCTGTTAAAAGAAAATATAAAGATAGAAGAGTAGTAGCAGTTTTTAAACCAAATACCTATTCTAGAACTAAAGACTTTACCAATGAATTTGTAACGCTTTAAGTAAAGCCGACAAAGTTTATTTAACAGAAATAGATTGCAATAGAGAAAGACAAAGTGATTATCCTGGCGTTACATCAAATCTTATTGTAGAAAAAATAAAAGGTGCCGAAATAATTTCAGAAGATACCATTGATAAACTAAAAAATGAAAAAGACTCGGTTGTTTGTTTTATGAGCTGTGCCTACGTCAATCATTTAATCGATGCTTTTAAAGAAATAATAAAATAAGAATACACGTTATTCTTTTTTTTGTTTCCCATAATTTCCCATAATTGTTTGATAATTTTTTGACAATTTTTTCCTATACTGAAAATGTAAAGAGGAGGCGATGCCCATAAGGTTATCAAAATAAAGTAAAACATGATATAATACTATTGGTAGGTGATGAAAATGTATACAATTTGTTTTGTAGAAGATGAAAAAGACCTTTCCAATTTAATAAAAGTTTATTTAGAAAAAGCTGGTTATAAGGTTGTGACCTTCAATAAAGGAGCTGATGCTATCGATTATATAGGTCAACCTGTAGATGTATGGATATTAGATATTATGTTAGAAGATGACATTAGTGGATATGATATCATTAAAGAAATCAGAAAAAATAATAGTAATGTCCCAGTTATTTTCACCTCAGCAAGAGATCAAGAAATAGATAAAATATTAGGTCTTGAACTAGGTAGTGATGATTACATTACAAAACCATATTCTAGTAAAGAACTTGTTCTACGAGTAAATAATATTATAAAACGTGTTTATAAAAAAGAAGAAAAAACAATTAATTACGAAACTTATCAAATAGATTTAGAAAAAAGAGTAGTTTACAAAACCAAAAACAAATAAAACTTACTACATTAGAGTTTGATCTACTTATCCTATTTTTAAAAAATATCAATAAAGGTTTTTCTAGAGATGAAATACTTAACTATATTTGGGGTGATGACTACTTTGGTACAGACAGAGTTGTAGATGATTTAGTTAGAAGACTTAGAAAGAAAATGCCAAAGTTAAACATTAATGCCATTTATGGATATGGGTATCGTATGTCATGAAAAATCAAAAACAAACACTTAGTAAACAACTTATTATAATAATTTTCTTAGTCTTTTCCATAGCATTTATCTGTCTAGGGGTAGTCTTACCTAAAACCCTAATTCCTCTAGCAGAAAATAATGTCTATAGGTATTTAAGTGAACCATTAAAGTTCATGCAGTCTAATTTTGATAAAGACCTATCTTCGTCGGAGATTGCATATCTATATATTATAGATCAAAAAATAGTAACTAGTGATAATTTAACTGAAGTTATGGGATTTGATAACCCATTATTTATCATAAAAAAAATCAAAAATAATACCTATGGAAAATTTATTTATAAACATAATACCTATTACTATTACACAATAAAAGCAGAACAAGTTACCAAAATAGCTCTAACAAATGATACTTATATAAATAAAACTAAAGCCGATATTTTAGCAGCTATTTTACCAATAGTTTTAGGAACACTTTTAATAGTAGGACTTATCCTTGTAATTTGGAGTTCTATTATAATATATAAGATTGACAAACTAAAATCAAAGGTTGATAATATCGACAATGAGGATTATAACCATACAATTGATTTTAAAGCTAATGATGAAATTAAGTCTTTAGGATACGCAATTGAAGATATGCGTATTTCCCTAAAAAGCCAAGGGGAATATCGCAATCAAATGTATCAAAATATCTCACATGATTTTAAAACACCTCTTACCGTTATAAAATCATATATAGAAGCTGTTCATGACGAAGTAGAAGATAAAGACAAGGCTCTACAAGTTATCGAAGAGCAAACTGAAAAATTAGAAAATAAAGTACACTCACTTCTTTACTTAAATAAACTAGATTATCTCAAAGATAGTAAACCGAAAATAGAAAAAATAGACATGGAAAAACTTATAAATGCCGAGGTTTCTAAATTTAAATGGAAACGAAAAGATGTAGAATTTATAGTTGAATATGACCATAAATCGGTATATTTTGGTACAGTTGAGCATTGGGAGACGATTCTTGACAACTTACTAAATAATTTTATGAGATTGCTAGTACTACTATAAAAATTAATGCCAAACAAAATAAAATAATTTTATATAATGATGGATCAAACATCGATAATGATTTACTTGAAGGAATCTTTACTCCGTTCCGCAAGGGAATTAAAGGTGAATTTGGTCTAGGATTATCAATTGTGAAAAAGACTTTATGTATCATTGGCTATGATATTAATATAAAAAATGAAAAGAAAGGTGTGACCTTCACAATAACTAGAAGCTCTAAATAGGGCTTCTTTTTGTTTAATTTATATTTATTTGTCCATAATAACAATGGTGATAAATATGAAAATATTAATAACAGGAGCAACATCAGGTATTGCTTATGAAACAGCTTTAAAACTGTTAGAGCAAAATAATTTTGTTTATTTGTGTACACATACAGAAGAAGAAAAATACCTTCTAAAAGAAAAACTCGCTAATAAAAGTAATGCCAAAGTATATAAACTAGATGTTTGTAATGAAAATGATTTAAAACTTTTAGATATTTTAGATTATGATGTTTTTTGGTCACATGCTGGCATTGGTAATGGTGGAGCAGTACTTGGTATTTCACTAGATACAATTAGAAAAAACTATGAAGTAAATGTTTTTAAAAATATTGCGGTAATAAAAAGGGCATATGAAAATATGTGTCATAAAAATATAGAGGGGAAAATATTTGTGACCAGTTCTTTAGCGGCATATTTACCCCTTACTTATTTAGGAGCTTATACATCTAGTAAAGCAGCCTTAAGTAGTCTTTGTTATACAATGAATAAAGAGTTAAAATTAATTGGTAGTAATATTAGTCTTACTCTAATAGAGCTAGGTGCATATCATACGGGTTTTAATCAAGTTATGATTGATAACAAAGAACGCTTTTTAAAACCAGCATCAACTTTTTATTTATATAAAGATAAAGTAACAAAAAAACAAAACAACCTCTTTAATCTTATAGAAAAAAAGACTTTAACAGCAGTTAGTACCAAACTAACAAAACAAATTTCAAAGAAAAATCCTAAATTTCTTATTCGAACACCCATTATTCAAAGACTACTAGTAAAATTATATATTATATTTTTAAGATAACTTATTATATTATTGCATTAGCCTCTTTTTTGTATTATTATATAAAGTATTTAGGAGGTTCTGAGTTAAAAAATAATTATGATGTTGCAATGATAATGCAACGAAGAAAAATATATGATGGTTTAAGTATATATGTACCAGCACTAGGTATAGAAGGCAAGTACTCCGAAGACGAGGGAATCTTTTATGCACTCGATGGAACTTCTTATGAAGTGCTTGATGAATTTATCTATGATTTTGATGATGATGTATCATTAATCTGCGATTTTGTATTATCTAAAAAAGATTTTAATGATAAATATAAAAATCAAAAGAATATGGAAGAGGCATTAATGAAATATCGCCTAGATTATTCAAATTGTAGAGTAAACAGATATGATATGGAAAGTCGTAACACTAAGAGCTTTATTATTGATATTGATGAGCTTTTTTCTGATATAAATAATAATATTCAGTTTGAAGGTAATGAAGTAATAACCGCTCAAGAAAATATAGTTCCAGAAGCCTTTGAAATTACTCCAGAATTTGAAGAAATGCTTTTCTCTGAACTAATAAAAAGAGTTAACAGTCACGCTATGACAAAAAAAGAAATGCTTGAATTAAATAAAAAAATAATTGTTACTCGTGATAATTACAATAATCTAATAGATACAATCGCTAGAGTAACCGAAATAGAAGAAGAGAGTTTGCAGACCCCTGCCGTAAAAATTGCTAGTGAGTCTAAAGAAGATAGCAAAAGAGAACTATATCTTAAACGTAAAAATATTATAAAGAAACTAAAAGATATCATCATCGGGCAAGACGATGAAATTGATCAATTAGTAACTGAGATATTTAGACTTCAAAACAATCATTCCGGAAAGAATAAAGGAATTTTATTAAGCGGTTCAACGGGTGTAGGAAAGAGTAGAATATGCACTCTTTTAGCAAAATATCTTGATATACCATGT
>ERZ859980.556-NODE-556-length-22219-cov-13.961604_pt1 | contig 22219 bp, 22 predicted proteins | sample MGYA00509984_ERZ859980 | MGnify/ENA primary metagenome ERZ859980 (study PRJEB30046, sample SAMN00715173) | human gut metagenome | study: EMG produced TPA metagenomics assembly of the A metagenome-wide association study of gut microbiota in type 2... | reverse complement strand
GCTCCATGATTTCCTGATAGTGCTTGTTGATGCGCACCCGCATCTTGTCAAGCATGCGGTTCGTTTCGAGTGCCGCCGTGCTTCTGCCCGTGACACGTCCCCCTTTGGTGTCCCACAACTTGGGATCGATGGTCAGTTTGCAACTGAATTGCGTCTGGCTGCCGTCCACCGTGATGCGTCCCATGACGGGAACCGTCCCGTCTTTTTTCACTACCTGACGTTTGAGGTAGTAAATAACTGAAAATGTACTCTTCATCGTCCTTAATTTTTTTGTTCAAAATTAGTTGGTGAAGAGCCCTCCTCTGATACGCAAATTGCGGAAGAACGGCGCAATCTTTTTTCGTTACCGGATTTTTTGCGTGAGTTGTCAGTAACTCACTAATCCTTAAAGCCTTGTTTCGTTATTCGTGTCCATTTCGTCACCTATTGGGCGTGGTTACGAACAAGTAACGTAGCTCCGTCTTGATTTGGCTTCGGCGTGGATTGTAATGGCTCTCGGAATAATTGGCAGCGTAAATGAAACCCCTGTAAATCAAATCCATTACCATATTCTTCCGCATTTCACTTTTTTGTAGTAACTTTGCACATATATATTACCAAATCCTCTCAAATCAGTTGTGAAATTTTGGATATATTCCTTTTGTGCAGCGACAGTATTAATTGTAATTCCAGTAGAAGGATTAATTGAATTAAATGTTCCATCTTCATTATAAATACTCATATTAGGCAGCTGAACAGTGCCAAAAGCATCCATCACCGGATTATCCTTATCTGTATAGGCTAAACTCATCACAGCCCCTACCTTAATATATTTACCTATATTCTGATCAAAATTAAAACGAGCCTGATAACGAGTAAAATTAGTTTTCTCCATAACTCCATCCTGATTCAAATAGTTCAATGAGAAAAAGAAATTCCCTTTATCATTGCTACTATTAAGACTTACATTATGTTCCGTCATAGAAGCTGTTCTATACATTACTTTCTGCCAGTCCGTATTTACGACATTTTCTGTATCATACATTTCTTCACGGCCGAAATATACTTCATTTTCATTCTTCCATTGTACGTATTCAGGTCCATTCAATAAGTCCAAATACCTACTAACCTGCTGTATACCATAATACCCATGATAATTCAAGCGTACCCCATTACTTCCTTTACCTGTTTTAGTAGTAATCAAAATAACACCATTTGCACCTCGCGAACCATAAATTGCAGTAGAAGAAGCATCTTTCAACACTTCTATAGATTGAATATCCGCTGGATTGATAGAATTTAAGTCCCCTGCACCAATAATACCATCAATTACATAAAGAGGCTCATTGCTACCATTGATAGAGTTTCCACCACGTATACGTATAGTAGATCCTGCCCCTGGAGCACCATTAGAACTAACAATCTGCACACCTGAAATACGCCCTTGAAGTGCCTGATCAATTCTTGTAACAGGCTGGTTTTCTATAGACTCCGATTTCACACTTCCAACAGATCCTGTTAAATCAGATTTTTTTTGCACAGCATATCCTACTACAACAACCTCATCCATCACTTCTGCATCTTCTTTCAATACAACAGACAATTGTCCTTGTCTAATTTTAGCTACAGAATATTCCAGACTCTTATAGCCAATATAACTAACAGCCAGTATTCCACTTTCAGAAAGTTCCAATGCATAATTTCCATCAAAATCAGTTACAGTACCATTAGTAGTTCCCTTTTCAACTACTGTTGCTCCAATGATCGGCTCCCCATTAGCATCCTTTACTGTTCCTGTTACCTTTTTTCTTTTTCCTGAAGTAACCTGCTGCTGGTTTCCTTTTTTGATTACAATACTTTTACCTTGAATTTCATACGACACATTCTGTCCTTTCAAAATCTGAGCTACCGCATCCTTCAACTGACTGGCATTAATTGAAACCGTACGGTCTGTATCCACATCACCTGCAATATACACAAACGAATAACCACTCTTAGTTTGAAGTTCCGTCATCGCCTTCTTTACCGATACATTGCTCATTTTCAACGATATACTCTGTGAGTATATACTTAAATTAAGGCATAGCAAAGCCCCGGCCATTAACATGGCTTTTTTTCTGTAATTCATAAACTTAAGATTTTAAGATTAAAAATTTCTGATAAAAGGCGTTTTACAAGGAATGTTTTATTACTTTTGCCACATTCCTTAGAAAACATCTTAAAAACTAACAAGTTAGAAAGAACTAAGGTATTGCCGGAGGAACTTCCCCTTCTTCCGGCTTTTATATTCTTTCACCAAATACTAAATCAAGTATCTACTTTCTGCATAATTTAAAGTTTTTAGTGTGCTTAACAATCGGGTTAATATAAGGTTATTTCTTGTTCATTTTGTATATAATGTACTTTTCCAGTTTTCTCTAATGCTTCCAGAATATCTTTAATGCCTTGTTCACCACGGCCAAAACATCCATAAAAACGGAAATCACGAAGAGAATCTGTAGCAAAGGTAATATGTACATCATAACTGCGTTCCAGTATCTTTACAACTTCTGGCAACGGCAATTCATCAAAGAACAACTTGCCAGAAGTCCATTCCAACACATTCTTTACTTCTTTTGTTTCCTTTCTCATGTGACCTTCCGCCTTATCCAACGTAACTTGCTCATTCGGAAGCAAAATCATCTCTGCTTCTGCCCGCAGACGATTGCCTAATGCTACTTTTCCTTCTAATAAAGAAACTACGGCTTCTTCATCGTTCGGATAGTCCCGGAAATTAAACTTGGTACCCAACACTCTGACCGACAAAGAAGGAGTCTGTACATGAAACGGAAGTTTCTCATTACGTTCTACCTCGAAATATCCTTCTCCACTCAATTCCACCTTACGGTTGTCTACTCCAAAATCCTGCGGATATACCAAACGGGAACCGGCATTCAGCACTACCAGCGTACCATCGGGCAAACGGAGACGTGTCTGTGCACCGAGAGGAGCTTCTACCTCTACCTGAGTCAATGCATTTTGCAGGTTACTTTCTCCCTGACGATAAGAGAAGAAGGAAATAAGACCTAGCACCAACACAGCGGCCGCATATTTATAAATTGTTTTCCAATCTATAACTTTCTTGGATTGCTTCTGAGCCGTACTTGCAGCCACCCGTTTCCGGAAGGATTCAAAAGCGCGGTCTGCATCGTAGCGCATACGTTCTCCCTCCTGCACGGCAGAGAACCAGATTTCCTGCTGCTGCATGAAATAACGTCGGTTTGCTTCAGAACTAGCAATCCATGCATCCAGTTCCTCACGTGCTTCCTTGCTCAGACCTTTACTCAGAAAAGCGGCAATCAGTTCGTCGATATGTGAATTTCTTTCTTCCATTTTCAGGGTTTCTATAAGTGAGACGAAATTTTCGCCTGAGCGGGTAGGCGAAAAACGTAATTTTTTTTACTTGAAAGTCGAAAAAAATAAAATCAGGATAATCAGATACTTCCCGAGTTCTGAATGAAGAGATGATAATGCGCTCTTTATGTGATACTTGACTGTATTCACAGAAATATTCAGCTCTGTAGCAATTTCTTCGTATTTTTTCCCTTCGAAACGACTTTTGATAAAAACTTTCCGGCAGACTTCCGGTAAATTCCGGATGGCATGATGAATTTCTTCCTCCAGTTCATGTTCCAGCAGACTTCCCAAAGGGTAATCGTCCGAGAGCAAATAACGCATCTCTCCTTCTTCCGGAATAGAAGAAAAGGCCACTTCCGTACGTTCTTTCTTGGAGGACAGATAATCCATGCAATGATTTCGCACGGCACGCACTAAGTAACTGCGCAAGGAAACTTGAATGTCGAGTGCCTCATGTATCTCCCACAGATGAAAAACCACATCACCGACCAGCGTTTCAGCCAGAAAATCATCTCCCACATATTCACGCGCTATATGACACAACAAGGCATAATGATGACGGTAGAGGTATTTATAAGCCTCTTCATTACCTCGTTTCAGTTGTTCTATGATAATCCGTTCCGTAATTTCCATCTGTTACTGCTGCGTAATTTCAAATCATTCAAACATTTTCCGATAATAAGTGGCTTTATCTGATATTTGTTTCCATTGTTCAATCCCATTAATAGAGGAAGAATGCACGCGTTCATAAAACGCAATTTCCTCCCGAAGCGGACGGAAATCATTTTGCATCAGTGACAGGTTCAGCGCTTTTTCGATTCGGGCAAAACCATACATCAGAGAATCCTGTGCTACCTGCTGAATTTTTATCGTATAGGCAGAATCTGCCCGCAAGAAATCTTTGTGAGCTGTGAGCGTATCTCCCCTGTAATCTTCAAGCATAGCTTTCAGGTGCAGCAATTCGGATGACATGGAATCACTCATGCGTACATCCATCTCACGCAACAAATCCAGCACTTCCTCCAAATGCCAGCTCTGAAACAAATAACGGTATTTCAATAAATAAGTCTGCTTGTCAGGACATAAAGCCAATGCACTATCCAATTTCTGACGGATGAGTGAATCATGAATACATACTCGCGGATGTGACTTATCAATCGGCTTATTCCAAAACAAAGAATCGCTTTGCATCAAGCTGTCAGCTTCCAACATCAGCCCACGCACAATTTGCTGTATATCTGATTTATCATCTGACTTCTCATGCATGCAAGCGGAAACTATTCCTGCCATGCATCCAACCATCAAAAAGAGTTTTGCATTCATAGTTCAAAGATTGGGTTTGCGCAAAGTTAATTTTTTTCAGTCACATCAACCATAAGAATGCAAAAAAATCTAAAACAAACGACCTTCTTTTTATTTGAATCCCTCCTTACATCTTTCTCATTTCATTTTTTTCTATTCTACGTTTCCCATACCGGAAACCTTCGTTTCGCACGAGGAAAACGTACGTTTCCGCACCGAGAAGCATAAGTTTCCGAAAAGGAAAACGTAAAATACGCCTAATGATTTCCTCATTATTTCTACATGGTTTTCAACTCATATAGCTACCATCATTTTTTGAGGCTTCTTTTTACCACTGCCGGCACACCAGCCGCCAAAGAATCATCGGGAATATCTTTAGTTACTACACTGCCTGCCGCAATGATGCAGCGATTGCCAATGGTCACTCCCGGACATACTACCACATTTCCGCCCAGCCAGCAGTCCTCACCTATCGTAATGGGATAGGCGGTTTCCTTCTCTTCACGGCGTTCCACATAATCCATGGGATGCTGAGGGGTATAGAACTGACAATGAGGTCCTATCAGGGTATGTTTTCCGATACGGATATAGCCTCCGTCGAGCATGATACAGTCATAGTTCATAAACACATTTTCTCCTAAAATGATACCCGTACCATGGTCGCAATGGAAAGGCGGACAGATAGTGGTGCTCTGCGGAATACCGGGAATCAGCTCTTCTATCACCTGACGGTAGTCATCTTCGCAAATAGTCATGGAACGCAAACGGGCACAAACTTTCTTGGCGTGTACCAAACTGGCATGTATTTCAGGATCGGAAAAATAATAGAGCTCCTGACTGCGCATTTTTTCATATTCTGTTTTCATAGATTTTCAATGTATAATTTACCATACTCAAAGTTAGAAGGATTTTTGTTTATTTGCAAAGAGATTTGACATGCATCAAAAATACATTAAATTTGTAAGTGAAAAACATAGAAAGCACTCACTAACATGAATACACATTACCCATTACCTTTACAAGTTTGTTTTCTGCTAATTATCTTATTATTCGCTTATACGTCAGATGTAACAGCCGTATATTATTCTCGCCCGACTTCACAAACAGAAAAGACCCGTGTAATCGTCACTACCGACGGAGAAGCTGATGACAGAGCCTCGATGGTACGTTTCCTGCTTTCTGCCAATGAATTCGATGTGGAAGGAATTATCAACAGCAGTTCACAATTCCACTGGGAAGGAGGCAAAGGATGGAATGCCTTTCACCCCGTAGAATGGATTCGGGAATACATTGAATACTATGGAAAGGTGTATCCCAATCTGCTCCTGCACGACAAGGGTTATCCGTCACCGGAATATCTGTTAAGCAAATGGAAGGTAGGAAATATAAAAGGGGATGGAGAATATCGGGAACGAACCGAAGGAGCACAGTTTATCGCTAAGATACTCCTCACCGAAGACAATGACCCGCGACCTGTCTGGATTCAGGCATGGGGAGGGTGCAACACACTGGCATCTGCGCTGAAAATCATTCAGGAAGATTATCCTGAAAAAATGGAACAAGTAGCTGCAAAGATGCGTCTGTTCTTAATTTGGGAGCAGGATAAAGCCTATCAGGAATACATCCGTCCGAACTGGGAGCACTTTCAGATACCGACTATTATCTCAGACCAGTTCGACTGTATGGCCTATATCTGGAATAAGGTACTCCCCGCTTCAGTGCAACCTTTTTTTCAGAAAGAATGGATGACACAGCATATCCTTCAGGGGCATGGTGCCCTCTGTGACGCATACCCTCACAAAAAGGGAGCTTTCAATGCGGAAGGAGATACACCTGCATTTCTGCATAGCATCCCAACGGGTCTGCGCAATATGGAAAATCCGGGATACGGAGGATGGGGAGGCCGCTATGTGAAAGTAAGAAATAATGTATGGATGGATCCTCAACCGTCATCGGACTACAGCTACCCGACCGGACAATATGGCTTTGACAACAGTTGGTCGAAGATGATGGAACATTATACAGATACGGCACAAGTAGCCATGCGTACCCGTTATTTTCAGCCGTTATGGTGCTGGCTGGATAAAGTGCAGCTGGATTTTGCCGCCAGAGCAGACTGGTGTGTAAAAGACTATGCCTCAGCTAACCATCATCCTGTGGTGAATCTGAACCTGAAATCACTTGATTTGAGTGCTCAACCAGGGGAGAAAATCATACTGGATGCCTCACAAAGCCAGGATCCGGACGGAGACTTATTGAAGTTCCACTGGTGGATGTATCCGGAAGCCAGCAACTATAAAGGTAATTTCTGCTTTGAATCTGACCAGCCCCAAACTGCCTTCAGCGTTCCACAAGATGCACGTCCAGGAGATACCATACACCTCATTTGTGAAGTTTCAGATAATGGAGTACCTTCACTAACCAGATACAAGCGGATAATTATCAGAGTTAGCCATTAATCTAACTTATGAGTGAATTCTCTTTTTAAAAGCAAAGGTTTAGATTATCTACTATTTTCTGTTTTCCTCGACTTTCCCCTATCCTGAATAATTGCCTCCATATTCTCTTTGGCCCAATCAATGAGCGAATTGATACAAGGCAATAAAGACAAAGCCCTGTCAGTTAAGGAATACTCCACCCTAGGAGGAACTTCTGCATAAACTTTTCTATTTACAAATCCATCCTCTTCCAATGTTTTCAATGTGACGGCCAGCATTTTCTGAGATATATCAGGAATACTCTTCTGTAAAGCATTAAAACGCATGACTGACTCCTTATTTAATGTATATAGCACTAAAAGTGACCATTTATCACTGATACGAGCAAGTATATTCCTTATCGGACAATCGGGAACAAGTTCATTTATTATTTCATTTCTTCTCATCTCAATTAGCTTAACCATTACTATACAAAAGTAACCAAGTGTATTTTATTATGCAAGTGAAAAAAATATTTTATTTTTTCACTTATGTACCGACCTAATTATCAACAATAGTTTCCTACAAGTAACTTACTGACTCCTGCGTATCTTCTTGCATAATCTAAAAAAGAAATTCATCTTTGCATACGAAAAGAGATAAACATACTTTTAGTTAGTATTACTGATTATTAAATTTTTAAGATTATGAAAAATGTAGTATTAATAGGAGCGAGCGGATTCGTTGGAAGCGCTATCCTGAATGAATTGCTTACAAAAGGACACAAAGTAACAGCCATCGTACGTAACCCACAAAAGATTAATGTCGAGAATCCCAATCTGGCTGTCATAAAAGCTGATGTTTCCGACACCAATACACTTATCAATGCATGTAAAGGGAAAGACGCGGTAATAAGCGCATATAATCCCGGATGGACAAACCCTCACATTTATGAAGAAACTCTACGTAATTACCCATTAATACTGGATGCTGTTAAACAATCTGGAGTAAAAAGATTATTATGTGTGGGCGGTGCAGGCACATTATTCTGTGCTCCTGGCCTTCGGGTGGTCGATTCAGGGGTTATTCCAGAAGCCATCATGGGTGGAGTCAAGTCTCTCGGTGAGTTCTATTTGAACACATTGATGAATGAAAAGGACATTGATTGGATTTTCTTCTCGCCTGCAGGGACACTTGAACCAGGACAACGTACCGGAAAATTCCGTCTAGGTAAAGATGATTTGATAGTTGACGAAAATGGTAATAGCCATATTTCCGTGGAGGATTACGCTGTTGCGATGATCGATGAACTGGAAAATCCGAAACACCATTATGAGCGTTTCACCATCGGATATTAAGCCAACTATTGTATAACTCAAATCAAAGGCGCAAACAATGAAAAAAGCATTATTTATTTTATTGAATCTCTTAACGATTACAGCTATGGCACAGACTAAAGGACGTTTCGAGGTACATGATCTCGGCGGTTACAAACTGCACGTTTATTACACCAACGATGCGTTGGGCGATGCGAGTTACATCATCGAAGGCAAAGATGCTCTTATAACAATGGAGCAACCACTATTCAAGGATAATGTGGCTGAATTTGACACCTATCTTTCCAAGTTGGATAAACCAGTGGAAAAACGTATTACGGATTATCATGTGGGAGGCACAGGGAAACACGATGTGGTAATGGCTCAAGGTATGCCTGAGTTTACCAAAGGCGAAATCTATAGCGACATGATGAAAGGCTTTACACAGGCCTTCGGAGATGCAATGACAGACATGCCCACAGGCAAGGTTACGGAAGTCGCTTTTGGAACAACACAGACATGGGCAGGCGTTACTTTTGAGTTCCGCCATGGGGCGGCATCGGACTTCCCAGGTGCAAGTATCCTGATTGGAGGCAAAGCTTATTATACACACTGGACTCCGACAAAGGCACATATCAGCCATTTACAGATTTCTTCTCCAGCAGCTATCGATGCTGAAATTGCTGAAGCTGAAAGGTCGCTTACCTCGGGGACTGAACTGTTTATCGGTGGACACGGAGGTGCGGCTAAACGCGATGCTGTAGAGTTCAAAATCGCTTATCTAAAGAAAATGAAAGAAATATTGGCAGCAAACAAATCTTCTCAGGCTTTTGTAAATGCAATAAAAAAAGCTTATCCCGGTTTGCCCGGAGAAGCCGGACTGGAAGATTTGGGTAAAGTCCTCTATCAATAAGAATACTTTTTCAAGGCTACATCGCAGAAGAAATCTATAGCAATGATGCTGTTTTACCGCGACTGTATAAAACTTATAAAGATCTGGTTTTACGCCACCGCTATTTGAACACTATGAGAATATACATGTGTGGAAAAAATCAGATAATAAAAAAGGCTAAGTAATGAATTAATCAATTACTTAGCCTTTTAATCTGTACCCAGACCCGCATTTGAAATATTAAAATTAGAGTAATCAGTTTAAATATCAAAAGGACGCAGTTTAAACTAAACCAAACTGATTATTAAATATTTATATAGCTATATAAAAATGATTCAAGTTAATTGTATTGAAATAAATTCAGGATGATTGGGAACAATCTGGGAACAATTCGCTATCATTGCAGTGTTCAACCCAGAAATACATCTGAAGCTTATGAAAGTGACTGCATTCATCCGAAAAACGGCAAAGAAGAACGATTTGGATTCTAAAGCCACCATCTATTTTCGCCTGCGTGACGGAAAGAAAGACATCAAGGCAGCAAGTGAATTATTCATTTGTCCCAACCACTGGAGTGCGGAACGACAGGGATATAAAGACCGTGTCGCCTTGGTAAGCGAAGAAGAGAAGATGGACTTAAACCATAAAGTGCAAGCGTTGACCCGTATGATTGAAAAAGAATATCGTGAAGACGCAGACAGTGAATGGCTTGGAGAAATAATAGACAAATTCCATCATCCCGAGAAATACAAGACGGAAGAAGAACTTGCAGCAGAGAATCCACCGACATTTGCTGAATTGTTTGATGAATTTCTGGAGAAGCATAGTTTGCCAACTTCTTCGGCAAAGGCAAGTATGCGGCTATCGAAAAAGAGAATGAAACGCTCAGTGCCGAGAACGAGAGGATAAAGCAGTATCTTCCCTTTGTCGTAAAGAACAAGGTTGATGAACTGACAAGAGCCTTGGTCGTCAAGAAGCAGGAAGCCGAAGCCCAGCGTGACAGGGCACTGGTGCTAAGCCGCTCTCTTACCATTGAACGGGACAAGGTGGTAAAACTTCTTCAAGAGCAGGAAGATGGCGAACAACGCCGCATAAGCCAAGCCATCCTTACCGCCACAAAGGAGAAAGATAAGACCATACGTTTGCTGCAAAGCGCATTGAAAGCGAGCCGATATGTCCTAAACACATTGGCGGACTTGCTTTATAAGGCAAGCGAAGTATTTAGGCGAGCCATAGATGCAATTATCCATTTCGGGACAGAGCGGCACAAGTCTTTCTTTACCCCGTCCGAAGCTGCTAACATAAAAAGCGTGATGCAGGAGTATGGCGATACTGCCGAACAGCGGAAAGCGGTCGGCGCATGGCTCTGTGATTATGCGGAAAGCCGAAAACCATTTGACGAAATAAAGCATCGCCACACACTCAAAGAGGTTGGCGATGTTGCTAATGGTGCTTATGACTGTAAAATTTACAAAAGGATGAAAGGTGTTCAACGATAATCAAGGCATTATAGGAATTAAATAATATTCATTCTTAACGCGATTTCCACGGCCGATGCGGTATTTGCGACTTTCAATGCAGCCAAAATATCCTGCCGATGACGATTTACGGTATGAACCGATATATTGAGATTATCGGCAATCTGCTTGCTTGACACTCCCTTGGCTATTAACGACAGAACTTCAAGTTGCCGTTGGCTAAGAATTTTCCGGTCACTTGCTTCATATTTTTCTCGCCCGACCACCTCTCCTGTCAGTACATTAAAGATGATTCCGTCTTGTCGGTCATAAGAGACGGGATATGGAATGTATGTACACAAACCGAGCAGGACGCTCCCATCGGAGCTATAACCAAAATATCTCGTTGTATGCAACATTTTCACCCTCTCGTTACTTTCTTTTTTGTAAAAACTTAGAATACATGAAGCCGAGAAACAGGCTTTTTCTTTGACAGGCAGTTCTTTTATGAAGTTGAAGAAACGAAGTTCGAGTATATGACGTTCAATAAGTTCGTTTTCATCGGTTTGGCTGAATATGCTGTTCTCAAAGGCCGTATTATGGTCAATCGTATATTGAGGGAGATTCATTGTAGTTTGTCCGAATCTGCCAGCGTAAATGTGGCATTCGTTGTTTTTGAAATCAGACACTACAGCTATACCTTCGGTGGCAAGGGCAAAACCTTTCGCACGTGCCCTTGTCTGGGCAAGTAACAGGTCTGTATTCTCAATGCCTTCAAACGGTTGTTCGGTCAACAGCGATTTCAGTTCATTCTCTTGCTCTATCATGCCCCTAATTGGTTATTTTTAACCATTGTAGGTTTTTACCTTTTTACCTAACTTTGCCGACAAAGTTATAAATAATAAATGAAATAATAAGATGAAAAAGACTGTTTTATTCAGCGCATTCCTTATAGGGTGTATTACATTAGTTGCTTGTCAGCAAAAGAACTCGCCCAAATTGGAGGAGGCAAATTTGACAGATAACGCAACCTCAACAAGTAGCCAGATGGCAGAATGTGAAATAAAGGTGGGTGATGTTACTTTTACCCGCTCCATCAATGGCGCGGACACATGTGTTAGCTTGTTGGCCGATGGGGCGCTGAGTTCAGTTGCAGGGAAGGACTTGATTTCTTCTGCGACCCTAACGAGGGCAAGCTGTCAAACAACACGCTTCCCGTGTTGTTGATTCCGACAGACAATACCAAGCCATTTACCCTGACAGCCAAGGTCACCCCGGAATTCACAGCCGAGGGGCTTTACAATGCCGCCGACCTCTTTGTGTATGTCAACGATACACTTTGGCAGAAACTTGCTTTTGAACAGGACGAATATGGCAACCACCGCATTGTATCGGTACGGACACAAGGCACATCGGATGACAATAACCATGATAAGATAGACGCAAAGTCGGTCTATATGAAAATATCTTCCGACACTCGGACTATAGCCAGCTATTATTCATTGGACAAAAAAGAGTGGCACATGGTGCGTCTGTACCGCAACTACTACCCCGATAGTATCTATCTCGGCATTAGCAGCCAGTGTCCGCAACGTGGCGGATGCACAAGCCGTATCGAAGACGTGACATTAAGCCATGACAATGTGGGAGACTTCCGCATGGGAGAATAACTTACCCAAAATAGATAATTAAAAATGAGTAAACGCATATTGATTTTAACCGGCAGTCCACGTAGAGACGGTAACAGCGACCTCATGGCTGAAGCCTTTGCACGTGGTGCGTCAGAAGTTGGAAACCGAGTGATGCGGTTTGAGGCTGCACATAAACATATTCAAGGTTGCCGGGCTTGTGACCAATGTTTCAGCAAGGATAACAAAGCCTGTATTTTTGACGATGACTTCAATGAGTTGGCTTCCTTAATGGCAGAAAGTGATGCAATTGTATTCTGCACCCCTTTGTATTGGTACACATTCCCTTCTCAGATAAAAGCTGTCATAGACAAGTTCTATTCCTTTATCATAGGCAAGAAGGATGTGCCTATCAAGGAATGTATGCTTATCTCATGCGGTGAACTGGATGATCCTCACGTATTTGACGGCATAGTGCGTTCTTTTGAACTCATTTCGCAAGACAGAGGATGGAAAAACAGTGCTCACTATTTTGTGAATAACGTCAGCGAGAAAGGCGTGATTTCACATACAAAGCATCTTCAAAAGATTTACAATATAGGAAAAGAATTTTGATTCTTAAATTTACATCGTTCGGAGCAATCCACAATTTTATGGCGACCTTAATGCGGTGTAAAATTAACAAGTAATTTTTATGATGAAGTGGAAAATCGTCTTGGCAGCGTTGCTTTTTATTACGATGTCGTTGGGAACACATGCCGAAAACCTGTTTGTCTCATTATTGGGAAAGAGCGAGAAGGAAGTTAACGAACGGATTGAGAAAATATGGGAACATTTCTTCACCCCGGCAGATTTAAGCTGCTATGAAGCAGGCGATGAAAAATCGGTCTACTATGAAGGCCCGGATGACACAGCCTTTATCTTGGATACAGGAAACAATGACGTGCGCACCGAAGGAATGTCGTATGGCATGATGATTTGCGTACAGTTGGATCACCGTGAACAGTTCGATAAACTTTGGAAGTGGGCGAAACGATACATGGCCTTTTCATCCGATTCCGCATGGAATGGCTATTTCTGTTGGCAGTGCAAGTCAGACGGCACCAAGATTGGAGGGAGCAATGCTTCGGACGGTGAGTTGTATTTTGTCACTGCCTTATTCCTTGCTTCTGAACGTTGGGACGAACCCCATTACAGTGACGAAGCCAACAAAATATTGGCAAAAGTAATGAATAAGAATGGCATAGAGAGTGGAGTTTACAATCTTTTTGACAGCGACAGCAGGTTGGTTACTTTTGTTCCCACTCGGACGGGGCATGGTTTTACCGACCCCTCCTACCAGCTTCCCGCTTTCATTGACAAATGGGCACGCACGGCGACCGCCAACCGTCCGTTCTGGGAAAAGGCTGCAACAGCAGCCCGCCAGCATCTCATCGCATCAGCAAACCCCATCACTGGTCTATATCCCGATTATAGCCAGTTTGACGGAAAAGCCTATGCCTGGCCTAATGCCACTTATGACACATCCTTATATATGTACGATGCCATCCGCTGCCCAATGAACGTAGGCATGGATTACTATCTTTGTGGGAAGGACAGGCGAAACCAAGAGACCGTTATGGGCCATCTGCTTGCGTTCTTCAAGAAAGATGGATTCAAGCACGGCCATTTCTATCTAGATGGTTCAAGGGCTTTCGGACAATATTCTTGCGGCATGGCCGGTGCTAATGCTGTTGGCGCAATAACCCTTGCCCACTCAAATGTGCCGGAACAGCGCGAACTAGCTCGTGAATACGTTAAACGCCTGTGGGACGTACAACCTCCAACAGGCAAATTTCGCTATTATGAAGGTTTGGTGTATTTCCTTTCCATGCTGCACGTGTCCGGACACTTCTCGCTGGACTTCTAATCTGAAACGGACGATGAAAGCTTGTTGTATGAACAAAAAGCAATTCACAATATAAGCTGAAGATGCTTCAAAAACTATGCTGCCCATAGGTCAATCAGTACCTATGGGCTTTATAAAATCCGTTGACTCATATATAATTTAACAGGTTTATTTAGTAGCATTCAAAAGCATTTAATATATTGATTAGAATGGCTGTATGGGAACAAATTGGGAACAATGGGGATAAAATAAAATTGGCCAAGTGTTGATTTTCAACTACTTAGCCAATTTACTCGTACCCAGACCCGGGGTCGAACCGGGATGGATGTTACTCCACTGGTGTTTGAGACCAGCGCGTCTACCGATTCCGCCATCTGGGCATTTGTTTTTCGTTTGCGTGTGCAAAGATAGACACAATTTTCTAAACACACAAGAAAAATGCTGATTTTTATCAAAAAAATCTCTTGTTGTCCTTGTATTACACAAGTAGCAACAAGAGATTCTATAGTTTCACCGTTTATTTCTGACGGATAAAGATATTTATCGGAGTTCCCGAAAGTTTCCAACGTTCACGAATCTTATTCTCAAGGAAACGACGGTAAGGCTCTTTCACGTATTGCGGCAAGTTGGCAAAGAACACAAATGAAGGAACCTGTGTATTCGGCAACTGTGTAATATACTTAATCTTGATATACTTTCCTTTATTTGAAGGTGGCGGATAAGCCTCAATCAGCGGCAGAAGTTCCTCGTTCAGACGAGCTGTCGGGATTCTTGTCGTACGTGCCTGGTAAACTTCCTTCGCCAGTTCAAGCACTTTCAGAATACGCTGTTTTGTCAATGCTGATGTAAAGACAATCGGAAAGTCAGTAAAAGGAGCCAGACGATTGCGAATCGCATCTTCATATCCTTTCATTACCTTAGCCGTTTTATCCTCAATCAAGTCCCATTTGTTGACAACTACCACAAGTCCTTTCTGGTTTCGCTGTACCAAAGAGAAGATGTTCAAATCCTGACCTTCAATACCACGTGTAGCATCCAGCATCAGAATACATACATCCGAATTTTCGATGGAGCGGATGGAGCGGATTACTGAATAATACTCCAAGTCTTCGCTCACTTTATTCTTTTTACGGATACCGGCTGTATCGACCAGATAGAAATCAAAACCAAACTTATTGTAACGGGTATAGATAGAATCGCGCGTAGTACCCGCAATTTCTGTCACAATATTACGGTCTTCTCCTATAAAGGCATTGATAATAGACGACTTTCCGGCATTCGGACGTCCTACCACAGCAAAGCGAGGTATATCATCATCCAAAATTTCAGGAGTTTCCTTCTTAAACTTGCTCAATACCAAATCCAGCAAGTCACCTGTACCGCTTCCACTCAAAGCAGAAACACAGTAAGGATCACCCAAGCCTAAAGAATAAAACTCAGCCGCATTATACTGCAGGTCATTATTATCCGTTTTATTTGCTACTAAAAGTACAGGAGTCTTGGAACGGCGCAAGATTTCGGCTACTTCCATATCCAAATCAGTAACTCCATTCATTACGTCTACCACAAACAGAATGACATCGGCTTCATCAATTGCCAGCATTACCTGTTTGCGAATTTCCTCCTCGAATACATCGTCCGAGTTAACCACCCATCCTCCGGTATCTACTACTGAGAATTCCTTTCCCAGCCATTCCGACTTACCATACTGTCGGTCGCGGGTTGTACCGGCCTGTTCATTTACAATCGCCTGACGACTCTTGGTCAGACGGTTAAACAGTGTCGACTTTCCCACATTGGGACGTCCCACAATCGCAACTAAATTTCCCATAATTATCTTCATTTACGGCTTCGCAGCCGATATTAATCCAATTGATAACCAAAATTTTTCAATTCCTTGTCAGAGCTTCTCCAGTCCTTATCCACCTTAACAAATGTCTCCAGGTAAATGGATTTACGGAAAAAGTGTTCCAACGTCTTACGTGCTTCAGTAGCCACTTTCTTCAAGGCTTTTCCCTGACGCCCGATAATAATACCTTTCTGAGAATCACGCTCCACATAAATCACCGCATTGATATGGATGCTTTTCTCGTCTTCCTTGAACTGTTCTACTACGACCTCTACTGAATAAGGAATCTCCTTGTCATAATACAACAAGATCTTTTCACGAATAATCTCTGTTACAAAGAAACGGGCAGGCTTATCCGTCCATTGATCCTTTCCAAAATAAGGAGGAGAATCGGGCAACAGCTCCTTAATGCGCTTCATCACCACATCCACATTGAATTTGGCCATTGCAGAGATAGGAATAATTTCCGCTTCAGGCAGCATCTCGTGCCATTCATCTACCAATTTAACCAAATCCTCCTGATTAGTCAGGTCAATCTTGTTAATCAGCAACAAAACCGGCACCTTCAAGTTGCGCACCTTTTCCATAAACTCCGCATTCTTGTCCGGTTTTTCCACCGTATCAGTGACATACAGCAACACGTCTGCATCCACCAATGCCGATTCCGAGAAGTTGAGCATAGACTCCTGAAGCTTATAGTTAGGCTTCAATACTCCCGGAGTATCAGAGAAGACAATCTGCATATCCTCCGTATTAAGAATACCCATAATACGATGGCGAGTTGTCTGAGCCTTGAAAGTAGCGATGGAGATACGTTCCCCCACCAGCAAGTTCATCAAAGTAGATTTTCCGACATTCGGATTACCTACAATATTCACAAATCCGGCTTTGTGCATAAGTAAATATTAGTTCACAGACAAAAAAACGCATCGATTGGGATGCGTTTTTTATCTGTAGTGTTAATTCTTTCTTTATTTATTTCCGTCATAACCCCACTTCACATAGCAGGCACCCCAGGTAAATCCTGCACCAAACGCAGTGAAGATGATATTATCGCCCTTCTTCAGTTGCTTTTCATAATCCCATAAGCAAAGTGGCAGAGTTCCGGCACTGGTGTTACCATAGCGCTGGATATTAATCATTACCTTATCCAATGGAACTTCCAGACGAGAAGCAACCGCATCAATGATTCGCAGATTTGCCTGATGAGGTACAATCCAGTTGATATTGTCCTTGTTCAAGCCATTCCGTTCTGCAATCTGAGCCGTTACGTCAGACATATTAGATACAGCATATTTGAATACCGTTCTACCTTCCTGATACAGATAATGCATCTTATTGTCGATTGTAAAATAAGAAGGAGGACAAACCGAACCACCTGCTTTCATATGCAGGAAAGGAAGTCCTTTACCATCTGTACGCAAGATAGAATCCATGATACCATAGTCTTCTGTTGTAGCTTCTACCATGCAAGCCGCAGCACCGTCACCGAAAATCGGACATGTAGCACGGTCTCCATAGTTCACCATTGAAGACATCTTATCTGCACCTACAATGATAATTTTTTTATGACGACCAGACTGAATCATGCTGGCAGCAGTTTCCATGGCATACAAGAATCCGCTACAAGCAGCCTGCAAGTCAAATGCATACGCATTCTTCAATCCCAGTTTGTCACAAAGAATAGAAGCAGTAGAAGGGAAATGATAGTCAGGAGTTGTAGTAGCTACAATCACGCAATCAATAGAAGCCGGATCTGAGTCCGTTTTCTGCATCAATTGCTTGGCAGCCTTACGGGCCAAATATGAAGTTCCCAAACCTTCTTCGTTCAGGATACGTCTTTCTTTCACCCCGATACGAGTCATAATCCACTCATCGTTGGTGTCAACCATTCTCGACAATTCTTCGTTTGTCAGGACATAATCAGGTACATATCCACCGACTCCCGTAATTACAGCATTTATTTTTTCCATCATTTCTTAATTTCGTGGCTTATAAAAAAACAGCCGGGGAGCCGAAATGGCTCTCCGGCTTTAATTTCCCTGGAACATGCAAAGATGTTCTACAAAGCGTCAAGTTATTAAAGAGCAGCTTCTTTTTCGATAGCTAATTTACCTCTGTAATAACCACAAGCCCCACATACTGTGTGATAAACATGCCATTCGCCACAGTTCGGACAAATAGCTAAAGTAGGAGCAACTGCCTTGTCATGAGTTCTTCTCTTCGCAGTTCTCGTTTTTGATTGTCTTCTTTTAGGATGTGCCATTTTTCTAAACTTTTATTTAATTATTATCTAATATTTTCTTCAATTCGTTCCATCTCGGATCTATCTCACGTGCTTCTGAAGGCTCATCTGTCATTTCCTCCTCATCCAAGAAGTCATCCATTTCATCTTCTTCATCCGCAGAAGTACGCAAATGTTTGTTCAAGGCTCCCATCATCCCTTTATTACATTTTCCGGGAGCATGCACATGCTTCATCGGTATGCTCAATGCGATAAACTCGTACATAAACCAAGCGACGTTAATATAACCGTCCTCTTCTGGCACAATCACCATATCGTCTTCGTCCGAGAATTCGAGCCCGAGTTTTACCTTCAATGTGTCATCCGTTTCTACCGGCAACTCCATATCATCCAAGCAGCGATCGCACGGCACAACTACAGAACCCTCAATATGGAAATCCAAGACATAAATGCCCATTGTTTTCTTCACATCCAACTGCACCTGCAGTTTTCCTTTTTGAATCTCCGGAGCATCAATATCTGCGAAGAACTGATTTGTCAGTGAAAACTCATAATGAGCGGAGTTTTCCTTCATGTTCTTCAATTCTATTTTATATGTAGCAAGTTTTCCCAAGTCGCAATACTATATAAATCGGGCGACAAAGATACAAATAATAATTCATTTTATCTAATCTTTCTACTTTTTATTTATTAAAAATACTTGTTTATCCAACAATTCACCTCTTCAATACCTATTTTAATATACCTATATTTCCTTAATATTAAGACTCGACTACTGGCTGAACTTTTCATATTCTCTACTTTTTTCTTTATATACCCAGTATTGTACCCTAAAAAGAATAGACTTTTAATATAATTAACCCTATCATCATAAATAAATATAGTATTAATAGCGCATTTAATTAGCAAATTAAGTAACTTTGCAGCACATATCAAAGAAATAAAACCTTATCCGTATGTTAACTCAAATAATTAATGCCCGTATTTTAACACCTCAAGGCTGGCTAAAAGACGGTTCTGTACTAATCAGAGACAATAAAATCCTGGAAGTAACTAATTGTGACCTGGCTATAGTCGGTGCTACACTCATCGATGCTAAAGGTATGTATATCGTACCGGGAGGAGTCGAGATCCATGTACATGGCGGAGGTGGACGTGACTTCATGGAAGGATCTGAAGATGCGTTCCGTGCAGCTATCAAGGCTCACATGCAGCATGGTACCACAAGTATTTTCCCGACGCTTTCTTCGTCTACCATTCCCATGATTCGTGCGGCTGCTGAGACTACGGAAAAATTAATGAGTGAACCCGACAGTCCGGTACTGGGACTTCATCTGGAAGGACATTATTTCAACATGAAAATGGCAGGGGGACAGATGCCGGAAAACATTAAAAACCCTGATCCGGAAGAATACATTCCACTTTTGGAAGAAACTCACTGCATTAAACGCTGGGATGCCGCTCCTGAACTCCCAGGCGCTATGCAATTTGGTAAATACATCACATCAAAAGGGGTATTGGCAGCCGTAGGACATACACAAGCTGAGTTTGAGGATATCTATACAGGATTCCATGCCGGTTATACCCATGCAACTCATTTCTATAATGCAATGCCGGGGTTCCACAAACGCCGCGAATATAAATATGAAGGAACTGTAGAAAGTATCTATCTGATGGACGACATGACGGTAGAAGTAGTAGCCGATGGTATACATGTACCTCCTACAATTCTCCGTCTGGTACACAAAATCAAAGGAGTTGAAAAGACAGCTCTGATTACCGACGCATTAGCATGTGCAGCCAGCGACAGCAAAGAAGCTTTTGACCCTCGTGTCATCATTGAAGATGGAGTTTGTAAACTAGCCGATCGTTCTGCACTGGCAGGTAGCATCGCTACCATGGACCGCTTGATCCGTACCATGGTACAAAAAGCTGAGATTCCATTGGAAGATGCAGTCAGAATGGCTTCAGAAACGCCAGCCCGCATCATGGGTGTCCTCGACCGTAAAGGTACATTGGAAAGAGGAAAAGATGCAGACATCATCGCCCTCGACCGTGACCTGAACGTACGTGCCGTATGGGCCATGGGAAAACTGGTGGAAGGTACCAATAAACTTTTTTAATGACTTAATTATTCGACGCTTATGTTGACACAAATTATAAATGGTCATATCCTGACTCCACAAGGATGGCTGAAAGACGGTTCTGTACTTATCAGCGATGGGAAAATACTGGAAGTAACCAACAGCGACCTGGCTGTTATCGGTGCAACTGTAATCGATGCCAAGGGTATGTATATCGTACCGGGATTCGTAAGCATGCACGCACATGGAGGTGCCGGACATGATTTTACAGAAGGTACTGCCGAAGCTTTTCAAAAGGCTACCCAGGCCCATCTGACCCACGGAGCAACCTCCATCTTCCCGACACTAAGTTCTACCAGCTTTGACAATATCAAACTTGCAGTAACTACATGTGAAGAACTAATGAAAGCGCCTGGAAGCATTATCCAAGGTCTTCACATCGAAGGGCCATATCTTAACAAAAAAATGGCTGGAGCACAGTGGGAAGAGTTCCTGAAAGATCCAGATCCAGAGGAATACATTCCATTGCTGGAAAGCACACAGTGCATCAAACGTTGGGACATCAGCCCAGAATTACCCGGAGGACACGACTTTGCAAGATATACCCGTTCAAAGGGTATTCTGACAGCAGTCACTCACACCGAAGCTGAATATCCAGAAATTAAAGCCGCATTTGAAGCTGGATTCACTCATGCAGCACATTTCTACAATGCGATGCCAGGATTTCATAAACGTCGCGAATATAAATACGAGGGTACAGTAGAAAGTGTATACCTGACAGACGGAATGAGCGTGGAAGTAATTGCCGACGGCATTCACTTGCCTGCCACTATCCTGAAATTAGTCTACAAACTCAAAGGAGTAGAGCAAACCTGTCTGGTTACTGATGCGCTTAAGTATGCAGCCAACAATGGAGAAGCTATTGATGACCCTAAATATATTATAGAAAACGGAGTATGTAAATTAGCTGACCACTCTTCATTGGCAGGAAGCTTGGCAACGATGGATGTACTGATTCAAACTATGGTAAAGAAAGCAGCGATTCCATTAGCAGATGCTATTCGCATGGCTTCTGAAACTCCTGCTAAACTGATTGGTATTGATTCACGCAAAGGAACCCTCCAGAAAGGGAAAGATGCCGATATTGTCATTCTTGACAAAGACATTAATGTACGATGCGTATTTTCTAACGGAAAAATTGTGGAAGGCACCAATACAATGATTCACTAACCTAACCTAATTATATTATAGAAATCAATCAAGAATTCCCTGGACTGTGAAGTCCGGGGATTTTTTTATCCTTATACTTCAGGGAAGTTAACACAATACGGACTTTCTATCTATCCCTGCTTCCAGAGTAGCTTCTTAATTATCTAAACATGTCAGAAAGTTGTAGACGGGAAATAGTCCTATGGCGAAGTAAACATATCTCCAATCTAGTTTCTCTTCTCAAGCTGTTTTCGCCCGTTCTGAGCGTATCCGGGTGTTACGGTGAGGAACTTGTTCTCCTTTTCGGAGAAAACGTCTCCTGCCGCATTTCTGAAGGCCGTCCGGGTGAGCGGTAAAGAAACAAAGGAAAGCAAAGGGGAAAAAGCAAGGGAAGAAAGAAACCGTCAGCAGAAAGAGGAGGCCTGCCGCGGAAGGAGCGGAAACGGACGCAGGCACAGACGCACGGACACAAAAAAACCCCGAAGCGTTTCCGCTTCAGGGTTTCAGTTAAGACGGCGACTACCTACTCTCCCACTTGCGCAGTACCATCGGCGTGA
>ERZ859980.555-NODE-555-length-22248-cov-1.793629_pt1 | contig 22248 bp, 20 predicted proteins | sample MGYA00509984_ERZ859980 | MGnify/ENA primary metagenome ERZ859980 (study PRJEB30046, sample SAMN00715173) | human gut metagenome | study: EMG produced TPA metagenomics assembly of the A metagenome-wide association study of gut microbiota in type 2... | reverse complement strand
CTTTTACTACCATTTGTGTTCCTATTAAAATATCAATATTTTCATTTCTAAATTTATTCAAAATATCTTCATGCGAATTTTTTTTAGTTACAGTATCAACATCCATTCTTATGGTTTTTGCAGATGGAAATATTTTATTAATTTCTTCTTCTAGTTTTTGTGTTCCACTTCCAGAATATTTTATGTTTTTGCTTTTACATTCTGGACAATATCCCCTTGGAATTTCTTCATACCCACAATAGTGGCATTTTAACTTATTTTCTTTGATGTGATATGTTAGAGCAATATTGCAATGTTTACATTTAGCTACATATCCGCAATCTCTACATAATATAAATGTAGAATATCCTCTTCTGTTTAAAAATAAAATTGTTTGCTTTTTATTAGATAAATTTTCTTTTATATTTTCATATAATTTCATACTAATAGAACTTCTATTTCCATTTGCAAGCTCTTGTTTCATATCTACAATATTTATAGTAGGAAGCTCTGCATTATTTGCTCTTTTAGTAAGCTCTAATAGCTCTATTTCTCCTTGCTGTGCTTTGTAAAATGTATCCATATCTGGTGTTGCACTTCCAAATACAATTGGAACATTATATTCTTTTGCCAAATATCTTGATACATCTTTTACATTATATCTCGGTGTCATTTCAGATTTATATGAACTATCGTGCTCCTCATCTATTATTATTAAACCTAAATCACTAATAGGAGCGAAAATTGCTGAGCGGGCTCCTATTACTATTTTGGCTTCACCATTTTTTATCTTATACCATTGGTCATATCTTTCCCCAACAGATAATTTACTATGCAAAATTGCAATCTTGTCTTGCCCAAATCTTGCTATAAATCTATCTACAGTTTGCGGAGTTAAAGAAATTTCTGGAACTAACATTACACTTGTTTTACCTATATTTAAAACTTTTTCTATTAATTGTAAATATACTTCTGTTTTGCCAGAGCCTGTTACACCAAATAATAAAAACTCTGAGTTCATACAATCATCAATTGCTTCTTCAACAGCATCATATGCAGATTTTTGCTCATCATTTAAATTTAATTTTGAATTACTATCTATAACCTTATGTATAAAAGGATTTCTTTCAACTGTTTGTTCATAAAATTTTATATAACCATTTTTTTCCAATGTTTTTAATATACTTGTTGAAACATCTGCAAAATTTTCTAAATCTTTTGATGATATTTCGTTATTTTTTATTAAAAATTCTAAAGCTCTTTTCTGTTTATCAGATTTTATTTTTTTATTTTCAATATCAAATTCTATTTCATTTATTTCCTTTGATAATTTTACAAATCTTTCTGTTTTTTCCTTTGCTCTATTAGCAAATTTATCTGTACCAGTTCCTGGTGGTAACATTAATTTTATACAATCTGATACATTGCAAAAATACCTTTTAGCCATCCAATTGGCTAGCTTTACTTTTGGAACATCTATAAAATCTCGCTCTTCTACTTTAGCTATATCTTTTACTTCAAATTCAGATTTTTCTTTTATATTAATAACAAAACCTTCTTTTAATTCTTTAATATTTCCAAATTTTACTAAAACTCTACTACCTATATGTACCTTTTCTTCCATATCAATTGGAATACTGTAATCAAATGTTCTATCTAAATTTCTTACACTACTATTCATTATAATTTCTGCAATCATATTTGTCTCCTTTTGCTTGCTTTATAGTATCAAATTATAAAAAATAGGTCAATATATTTAATATCAAAAAAGATAAATGAACAATTATCATTTATCTTTTTTTGATATCCTATTTTTGATTATTTTTTAAATCATCATTTTTTATTTTTTCTTTTAATTCATTACTTTTTTCTTCTATTTGCTCTTTTATTAAATTACTTTTTTCTTCTATGTTGTTTTGAATTTCTTCACTATATTTTTTTATTTCTTGCTTTTTTTCTTTTATTTTAAATTTTACAGCTTGAATTTTTGGATATGCATTTATTAATCTTCTGTGTAATATAGATTTTTGTCTCAATATAGCTTTAACTTTATTTGTGATTTCTTCTGTATTGTCAAGTTCCTTTCCAAATCCTTTTTCAGTTGTTTTTATTGCTCTTACAACAATTCCTGAAATTACATTATCACATATATATATTGCAAGTATGACCAAAATAATATATTTAACCACACTTCAGATAATTTTCCAATTTGTCCTAAGAAAAATGGATTTAGCACATACATTATTAATAATCCTAATAAACCAAATGGAACTATTGTACCTAAACATACTCTTCCATTTATATTGAATTTCTTCTGGCTATAATCCCACCATCTTGCTTATATATTTTTTCCATAAAATAACTTGTTAAATATTCTAATGTTCCACATACCACAATTGCCATTATAAATAAAACAATTGGATCATTTGTATATTTATGAAGTAATATTGTTATTAATAAAGCTCCATATCCATAAATTGGACAATATGGACCAATTAAAAATCCTCTATTTATAAATCTTTTATACTGTATTAATTTACATGTAACTTCCATTAACCAGCCTAATATTGCATAAATCATAAATAATAAAAAATACATTCGTATATCATAACCAAATATAGTCATTTCTATAAATTCTCCTTTTTTATTTTTTTAAAGTTTTCTATTGATTTTATAGCAATTTTGTAGTAATATATTGAAATATTCAGAAAAAAATTCACTATTAAATTTACTTTTGAAGGTTTTATTCCTTCTTAATTTTGGTAAAAGATTTAGCAAAAGTTCATATGGATCGACTTCCTCTAACTTCCTTATTCTTTTTACCTTGTCCAGCCATCTTTTAGGTGGCTGGACATCTTTTTTTATTACTATATAGGGGGCGCGGTTAGATATATTTTAACCGGCCCCCTATTTTTATTTTCCTTCAGTTGTTGTTTCTGAAGTACCTTCTGCTGATGTTGTCGAATTACCTGAGTATGAATTCATTAATTGTTGATAATATTGTTGATATTGTTGTACTTTCTTTTGTATATCATCATAATTTATTGTATTTGGCATTCCATAATTTGCTCCATATGTTTCTACTGTTAAATTAGTTATAACTGGTGCACTTTCTGGTGTTGAAGCTTCTCCACCTTCTGAATCAGCTTCTTTAACCTTTACATTTGCTATTTTTTCAACAATATCGTAACCTTCTATTACTTTACCAAAAGCAGCGTAGTTTCCATTTAAAGAATTTAATGTTTCTTGGTTATCTGTTGTTACAATAAAAAATTGTGAACTTCCTGAATTGTATCCTTCTGATGTTAGCCCATATGAACTAAAATCTGACCTTGCCATTCCTATTATGCCTTTTCCAAATTTTAAATTGTTATTTACTCCGTTTGCAGAAAACTCTCCTTTTATTGAGTATGTATGGTCAGATTCACTTCCTGCTTGTATTTTTTTATCTAAGTCGCTTAAACTTGCTGAACCTGAACCATTACCTTTTTTATCTCCACCCTGAATCATAAAATCAGATATAATTCTGTGGTATGTCAAATTATTGTAAAACCCATTATTAGCTAATTGTATGAAATTTGATACGGTTCTGGAGCTACATCTGGATTAAGCTCTATTTTTATTGTTCCTGTTTGTGTATTTCCGTCATTATCAACATATGATACATCCATTGTTGCTACTGGCTTTTTCTCCCCTTTTAATGCTCCATAACATATATATGCTATTACTGCTGTTATAGCTATTATTGCTATTATTAATAATAATTTACTTTTGTCTTTCATTATCATTCTTCCTTTCGTTTTTTATTTTACTTTTGTTTTATAATTTATAAACTTAAATTATCAAAAATAAATTGCTCTTGCATTCTTTTTAGTGATTGTTTTATTGCTTTTGCTCTTATTTCGCCAATTCCTTCAACTTCATCCAGTGCTGGTATGTCAGCTTGAATAATGTGCTGAAATGATTTAAAGCTTTTTACCAAATTTTCGACAATATTATTTGGCATTCTTGGTATTTTACTTAAAATTCTGTAACCTCTTGTAAACACATTTACTTCTTCATAATTATCAAAATCTTCATATCCTAAAATTTTAGCTATTAGTTGTGATTTCATTAGATCTTCTCTTTCAAGTTTTCGTATACTTGATAATGCTTTATCTACTGTTTTTTCTGAGTTTTGTTTTTTACTTGATATTATATAATCTTTGATAATTAAAGTTTCTTCAATTGCTAAATTTCCAAATAACTCGTCAAGTTGCATTTGAAATAATCTACCTTCTTCTCCAAGTTCATATATTGCTCTTTTTACTTCATCTACAACCTTTAATACCATTTCTGCTCTTTGAATACATACAATTACATTTTGTAATGTAACTATATCATTAAATTCATATTCATTCAATAAATTTAATTTATCATCAAAAACTTTTTTATATTTTTCTGCTGTTTGAAGTGCTTGATTTGCTTTTGTTATTACCTTTGAACTATCTTGTAACACATATCTTAAATCTCCTTTAAATATAGTTATAACATTCCTTCTTTGTGATACACTTATTACTATTTCTCCGGTTTGCTTTGCTGTACGTTCTGCTGTTTGTGTCTTGTTCCTGTTTCATTTGTTGAAATTTCTGGAGATGGAATTAATTGTGCATTTGCATATAAAATTCTTTTTAAATCAGCACTTAATACTATTGCTCCATCCATTTTTGCAAGTTCATATAATCTTGAAGGTGTATAATCAACATTCAAATTAAATCCTCCATCTACTAAATCAAGTACTTCCTTTGTATCACCAATTACAATTAAGCCTCCAGTTTTTGCTTTTAATATATTTTCTAAACCTTCTTTATTTTTGTACCTGGTGCAATTAATTTTAATATCTCTGTTATTGTATTATCTTTGACAAAGTCCAAATTAATCACTCCTCAATGAAATATTAGTATTTTATCGTAATCCTAGTTTTTGCATTGCTTCATTTATATTTTTCACGCCTATTATATCTAATTTATATTTTTCTTTCAATACTTTTTTGTTACTTTCTGGAATTATGCAAGTTTTAAATCCTAATTTTTCTACTTCCTTTAATCTTTTGTCAATAAGATTTACACTTCTTACTTCTCCAGTTAAACCAACTTCTCCAACTACGACTGTATCATTTGGTATACTTAAATTTTTAAAACTTGATGCAACTGATAATATAACACCTAAATCTACGGCTGGTTCAGAAACTTTTATTCCACTTACTACATTTAAATATACATCTTGGTTACCTAAATTCATTCCTGCTTTTTTTTCTAACACAGCCATTAATAATGTTAATCTATTATAATCTACACCATTTGCAGTTCTTCTTGGTAATCCAAATACACTCGTAGAAGTTAGTGCTTGTAATTCTACCAATAACGGCCTTGTACCTTCCATTGTTGCAACAATTACAGAGCCTGCTGGATTATCGTCTCTTTCTGAAATTAAAACTGTAGATGGATTTAAAATTTCTATCATTCCCTCATTTTGCATTTCGAACATACCAACTTCATTAGTTGAACCAAAACGATTTTTCACACTTCTTAATATTCTATATGAAAAATATCTTTCACCTTCTAAATATAAAACTGTGTCTACCATATGTTCTAACACTCTTGGTCCTGCAATATTTCCTTCTTTTGTAACATGTCCAATTATTATTGTTGTTATATTATTGCTTTTACATAGTTTCATAATTCTTCCTGTTATTTCTCTTACTTGACTTACTGTTCCTGCTGCAGATGTTATTTCATCAGAATACATTGTTTGAATGGAATCTATTATTACTAATTTAGGATTCATTTCTAAAATAGCAGATTGTATTATATCAATATCAGTTTCTCCTAAAAACATTATATCCTCATTATGGATATTTAATCTATCAGCTCTTATTTTTATTTGCTCTGCGGACTCTTCTCCTGAAACATATAGTACTTTCCCTTCGCCTTTAATTTTATCACATAATTGTAAAATTAAAGTCGATTTACCTATTCCTGGCTCTCCACCAACTAAAATTAGTGAACCCTTTACTATTCCTCCACCTAAAACTCTATCTAGCTCTTCAAAACCTGTAGATGTTCTAAATGTTTCTTTTCCTTCAACAGTATTTAAAGCTGTTGGTTTATTAATTTTTTTCTTTTCATTTTTTCCAAATATTCCATCACTTGTTTTTTGTATTTTTTCTTCAACTAAGCTGTTCCATTCATTACATGCAGGACATTTTCCTAACCATTTTGCTGTTTCATATCCACAATTATTGCACACAAAAATTGTTTTTGCTTTTGCCATTTACTTCAGTCCTTTCAAAATTACTTAATTATTTTTTTCTTCATTAGCTTTAAGTAACTCATTTAATACAATAATAAACATAGCATGTGACCAACCTAGTCCAATAACCCATTTAAAGTTCTTATCATCATTATTCACTTGTTCTGCAAGAAATCCATGTCTTAATGATGTATTTACTACAAATGAAAAACATTTTTTTGCATTATCTAAATCATTAATTTTTATATAATACAATGCCATCCATAATGTCGTTATTATCCAAGGATTATTTCCACCCATATAATTATCATATTCAAATCTTAAATATCCACTTGTATGAGTTCTTAATGTCATATTAATTTTATCTACAGTATTTTTTATAACTTTTTCATTTGGATTAAATACATTAAATGGATAAACAGCACCAATTACACTTATATCCATATTGTTGTCTTTTAGGTTTCGTTTTAATGTTTTAGTATTTTTATCTATTAAATTATCTTCAATATAGTCTTTTAATAATTGTATATATTTGTTTAGTTTTAGAGCTATTTTATTTCGTTTTTCTTGCTTTAATCTTAGATTTTCTTGTTTATTATCAATAGTTTCATAAATTTTTTTCATACACTCCAACCCAGAAATAATACTTGATAATGAATATAAATGAACACCTTCATTCATTTCCCATAAATCATAACTTACGTGTTTAGTAATCTCAAAATATTTTTTATATTTTTCTTGTAGCTCTTTTTTTACTAAATCTTCTTCATCTATATTTAATAAATTTTCTGTATATGCAAATAAAAATTCTGTTGCTTTTTCACACATTTTTAAGTTCTCTTCTAGAAATTTATTATCTTTTGTATGTTTATAGTGGTCATATACGCCATATATTACACTTGCAGTTTCATCAATTTGATATCCCCAACAAGGTGCTAATGTTCCATCTGTATAAAATCTTTGTTCCCACATTCCATTATTGCTCTGTGTTTTTTTGCAAAATACATTATAAAATTTTTCAGTTTCTTCTTCCATTTTTAATAAATCAAATGCTCTTGTAATAAATATTGAATCACGTGGCCAACAATATGCGTAGCATCCACTTTTAGTTCTATTTTCATCTAACTCAAGAGCAGCGACAATTCCTCCTGTTTCATCATTTATCAATAATGGAAATAATAATATTGTTCTATTATATATCTCAAGTAATTTTTTATAAAAGTCACTTTTGTTTGATTCAATCTTTATTTTTGAATGATTTTCAACATATAAATTCCAATAATTTTTTACATTTTCAAATTCAATATCTGTATTTAATTTTACACATTTTTGTATTTTTTCTTCAATATCGTGATTTTCGTTTACAAGAATAAATATATTTAATTCTTGTTGCTCACCTGGATGTATCACTCCAATATCATACGATATTGCAATTTCATTTGACATTCCAATATAGTCTTTATCCATAATTACCGCACTTTGTAATGTGCTTTGAACATCATTTAATTTATGGCCATATAGATTTTTATTTGAAAAAATTGCCATTGCATAATTATGGTTATATTGAATTATTCCTTTATCAACAATTCTGCTTCCAAATCGTTCTAAATCGTTTGATAAAATTTTACTATTTATAATAAACTTTGTATCTAAATCTACAGAATTATTATTTTTAAATATGTATTTTTTTACAATAATATTTTTATCAACTAATGCAAAATCAATTTGTTCTATATTAAAATTAAAATATGTATTTTCTATATTTGTTTTTAATATATTTGTGTTTTCTATATATTCTTGACTATATTTATTATTTATATCTTGATGCAAATAAATTAAATCTGAATCATTGATTTTTACTCCAGTTTGAAAATAATCTATAAATTGTCTTCCATCTACTTCTGGGTAGCACAATCTTTGTAGTTCCCCCTTTTCTGTATAACTTGCAATTATTTTTTTGTTTCCAATTATTGCGTCATTATAATATTTATTTGTCATTTGTATTCCTTTCTAAATTACACTGAAAATATTTTGTTATTTTCAGTGTAATCATATGTTTTTATTTATTTTCTACAATTTCAACAATTTGTTTTTCTAATTCCTTTATTCTTTCATTTAATTTACTTATTTCGTCATCATTTACAGTATTTGCAAGTATATCTTCTTTAACAATACTTTCCATATCTGCAAGCTCTTCTTTTAGTGTTTCCATTCTATCAATTACTTCTAGTTTCTTGTATTCGTTTAAGTTTTTCTTTCTTATATTTCCTGTAGCTTGTACTGTGTTTGTTAAATCAAAAGATTCACAATAATCTGGAATTGATACTGGTAAATCAAAATTTTCATTTATTTTGTCTCTAAGAGCCTTTTGACTTTCTTCCTCACCATGAACTAAAAATATATGATTTGGTTTTTTAACAAAAGAATCTACAAAATGTAATAACCCAGCTTGGTCAGCATGACCTGAATATCCTTCAATATATTCGACTCTTGCATTTACAGCTACTTCTTCACCAAATATTTTTACTGTTTTAGCACCATCAACAATTTTTCTACCTAAAGTTCCAGGTGCTTGATATCCAACGAATAAAATTGTATTTTTAGGATTCCAAATGTTATGTTTTAAATGATGTTTTATACGGCCAACTTCACACATACCACTTGCTGAAATTATTATTGCAGATTCATTGCTTTCATTTAAAGCTTTTGATTCTTCAACTGTTTGTGTAAATTTCAAACCTGGAAATTCTAGAGGATTATCGCCTCTTCTTATTAATTCTTGTGTTTCCTCATCAAATAAATCCATATTTTCTTTAAAAACCTCTGTTGCTGAAATTGCAAGTGGACTATCAACATATACAGGTGTATTCATTAATAATCTATATTTACGTTCAAATTCTGGACTATCATCTTCTGAATCCTTTATTTTATTTAGTTCATATAAAATTTCTTGCGTCCTTCCTACTGCAAATGAAGGGATAACTACTGTTCCTCCATTTTTTATTGTATCTGTAACTATATTAATAAAAGTTTTAGCTTTATTTTCATTTTTTATATGTAATCTATTGCCATATGTCGATTCCATAACAAGAAAATCTGCATCTTGAATTATCGTTGGCTCTGCTAATAATGGTATTCATTATTTCCTAAATCACCAGAAAATACTATTTTTTTATTTTCTCCATTCTCTCTAATCCATATTTCAATTATACTAGAACCAAGCATGTGTCCAGCGTCATTAAATCTTACATGAATATCATCATCTAGCTCTATTATTTGATTATATGGCTCTCCTTTAAATAGTTCCAAAGATTTTGCAGCTGTTTCAGCGTCATATATTGGTACTAATTCTTCTTCACCTCTACGAATTCTTTTTCTATTTTTCCATTCAGTCTCAGTTTCTTGAATATGACCACTATCTGGTAGCATTATTGCACATAAATCACAGGTTGCATTTGTTGCATATATTGGGTTTCTATATCCCTCTTTATATAATTTTGGAATTCTTCCTGAGTGGTCTATATGTGCATGTGTTAATAACATAAAATCTATTTCATTAATATCATATGGAAAAGGCTCTTCATTTTTTATTTCATCTTTTGCTCCACCTTGGTATAATCCACAATCTACTAAGAATTTTTTTCCAGCACCTTCTACTAAAAAATTTGAACCTGTAACAGTTTTAGTTGCTCCACAAAAAGTAACTTTCATTTGTACCTCCTATTAAATAATAATTCTCATTTTTTTATTTGTCTTTTTTGTTAATTCATTAAAATCATCTTCACTGAAATTTATTTTTTCTTCTTTTTCAAGAACATTTTCATCATAATAACTTATATTTAATTTTTTATTATCATAAATCATACTTAGTTGAATTTTATTTATATTAGTCATTTTTGTAATAAAAATATATTTTATAATATTATAATTTATATTATAATCTTTGGCAAATGTATCAACAACTTTATTTTCACATAATTTGTTAGTAAGTTTTTTCTGCATATTTCTTAGGTCTACTTCTAATTCTTTTAAATCCTTTATTTTTTTATCTTTTTCTATTGGTAATAAATTATAATATCTTACCTCATATATTAAATTTACTAATTCTTTTTTTAAATCGTATACTTCTATTTTTTTATATAAACAAGTTATTACTTTCCTTTGCAAACTTATTAAAGTATTATATAATGATTTTTTATTTTTCATTAAAACTACTATATCATTTAGGCTTTTTATTTCACATTCAATGGTGTTTTTTCTTTTTACATATTCAAACGGATTAAGTAATTTTGAATTTTTATTTATTTCTACCGTTTTTATGTTTTTCATTTTATTTAATGTTTGTTTGTAATTTTCAATTGTTTTATATTTTTCCTTTATTTTCTCTTTATTAAATTTTTTTAATATTAATGCTTCACTTTTTAACATATTTTCTATTTTACTTACAATTTTCATATTATTATTATTCTCTATTGTAATTTTTGAAATAAAATCAGATTTATTTGTAATTTGCATTAATTCATTTTTTCTTTCATCTAAATATTGTATAACCTCATTTTTTCTTTTTTCATTATTATATACATATATTAGTATACAACATTTTTTGAAAAGCTCTAAAAAATTATTTGCATTTTTTTCACCATATATTTCATTCATATTTTTTTGCAAATTTGTTTGTATATCTTTGCTGTTTATTATACTTCTTAGTGTTTCATTTTCTAATAATAGTAATAAATCTTGATATATTAAATTATAATACTTGTTTATATCTGTATCAATAACATTGTTCCAAGACCAACCATTAAAATCCCTTATAATTTCGGTATTATTTAATGCTTCTCCATTGTTTATTGTATTAATAATAGCTTTATTAAATATAGACTTCGTTTTTTTTGGGTTTTGTGTATTTATATAATATAGTGATTGTAATAAATTTACTTCATTTGGAAACACTTTAACGATTTTATTTTTTCTATCCACTTGAAATTTATTCTTACTGTTTTCTGGATTTAAAATTTCAATTTTATCGCATTTATCTCTTATTATATTGATTATTTCTTCAATAATTTCATTTTTTAATTTTACATTTAATTTTACTTTTGCATAATCTTTATATGATTCTTCTATTCTGTATAATATACCTAATATTAGACTCTTTGCTTCATCGTCAAATTCTTTTTTATCTAGTACTTCTTCTAATTGAATATCGTAATTATTTTTTGAGAATAATGTTTCTTTATTTTTCAAATCACTTCTCCCCTTTTAATCATTTTTGCTTGTCTGCATTTTTAATTCTTCCCATTTTTCTTTGCTCATTAAAACTTCTCTTGGTTTACTTCCTTGATATCCAGAAATTATACCTCTTTCTTCCATTTGGTCAATTATTCTTCCTGCTCTTGCATATCCAACTTTAAATCTTCTTTGAATAAATGATGTTGATGCTTGTCCGGTTTCAATTACTGTTTCAATTGCATCTTGTAAGAAAGGGTCAGAATCATCTTCACATGCCTCGCTTTCTAATAGCTCTTTATCAGATTTATTACTTTTTTCAATACTTTCTATTATATCTTCACTATAACTTACTTCACCAGCATTCATTTTAATAAAGTCAACTATTTTTTCAACTTCATCATAGAAACAAATGCACCTTGTACTCTTAATGGTTTAGATGCACCTACAGGATAAAATAGCATATCACCTTTTCCCAGTAATTTTTCAGCTCCTGTTGAATCCAATATTGTTCTTGAATCTACTTGTGATGAAACGGCAAATGCAATTCTTGATGGCACATTTGCTTTAATTAAACCTGTAATAACATCTACAGATGGTCTTTGAGTTGCAATTACTAAATGCATTCCAGCAGCTCTAGCTTTTTGTGCTAATCTACATATTGCTTCTTCTACTTCTTTTGCAGCAACCATCATTAAATCTGCGAGCTCGTCTATTATAATAACAATTTGTGGTAGTTTTGCATTTTCATTTTCTTTTTCAATTGCTTTATTGTATCCTTTTAAATCTCTAACACCTTTTTGTGCAAATTTATTGTATCTATCATCCATTTCTTGAACAGCCCATGCTAATGCTCCTGCTGCCTTTTTAGGGTCTGTTACAACTGGAATAAGTAAATGAGGTATTCCATTATAAACTGATAATTCAACAACTTTAGGGTCAACCATTACAAGCTTTACTTCACTTGGTTTTGCATTATAAATTATACTTGTTATAATTGAGTTTATACAAACACTTTTACCAGAACCTGTTGAACCAGCAATTAATACGTGTGGCATTTTTCCAATATCTGCAATTATTGTTTTACCTGCAACATCTTTTCCTAGTGCTACACTTAGTTTTGATTTATTATTTTCAAATTCGCTACTTTCTATAACTTCTCTTAAATGTACTGCTTCTTTTTCTTTATTTGGTACTTCTATTCCAACAGCCTGTTTACCTGGTATTGGAGCTTCAATTCTTATTGTTTCTGCAGCTAAGTTTAAAGCTATATCATCTGCCAAATTGGCGATTTTACTAACTCTTGTTCCCTCTGCCGGTTTTAATTCATATCTTGTTATTGTTGGTCCTACAGAAACATTTTCAACTTTTGCAGATACACCAAAACTATATAATGTTTTTTGCAATTTTGCAGCTGTATCAGCCAACATTTTTGCACTTCCTCTTGAAGCTTTTTTACCTTTACTTAATAATTCTACTGGAGGATATTCATAGTGTTCATCTTCAACAACTAAAGCATGTTCCAATTGTAAAACTTCCTTTTTCTTTTCTTCCTTTTTTTCTTCTTCTTGTTTAAATAAATTGCCTTCTATGTAATCACCATTAGACTTATTAGTATTTTGTGCTTTTTTTTCTTGCTCTAACATATTTATTGTTAATTGTTCATCAACTTTAAGGGCTTCTCTTCTGCGTTCTTCTTTTTCTCTTTGTTTTCTTTCTCTTGCTGTTTCTGGTTTTGCATAAGCCACATCACCCAAATCATCTTGAATAACAGACTGTTTTTTTATCTTATTGCTTTTTTGCTCTTCAGTTCTATTTATTTTTCGTTCATCTTCCATTTTATTTACAAATTTAGATATATGCTCACTAGGTTTTAATCCAAATACCATTACAGCAACAATAATTGCTATTCCAATAATAATTATTAAAGCTGCAATTGGTTCAAATAGTTTAACAAGTGGATATGATATTAGTAAGCCTATTACGCCTCCACCTTTGTTAAGTTTTCCTAAATAAAACGCTCTATCTAATATTTCTTGAAATTGAATATTATACTCTAATGCATTATTTAATATTTGGTATAATGTCATCGTTGCTGAACAGCATAGTAATATAATAGATGATGGAATTATTTTGGTTAATAAATCTTCTTTATTATTACTAAACATATATATAGCAGATACGAACGGAACGACTGGAACAATATATTTAAAAATTCCCATTATACCACCTAATATCTCATTTAAAAAGTTTCCTACATATCCAGAATTTCCATATATTAATATTGCAAGTACAATGCCTAACAATATTAGTAATATTACTTTTATATCTGTATTTAGTTTCATTTGTTTCTTCTTACTTTTTCTTTTTTTTGCCATATAGTATCCTCCCAATCAAAAAAAGTAATCGGATATAAAATGTTACTAAAAAAACCCCGATTACTGATTTATTATTAATTATTTAAGTTCATTACGATTATTTTGAATTATCTTTAAAGCTTCTTGTAGAGATACTTCTATTCCGTTTAATAAATTATCTGCATAATCTTTTGTACCTTTTGAAATTTCTCTTGACATTTCGTTTGCAGTTTCAATAATCTCTGCTTTTTTCTCATATGCTTTTTTTGTTATTTCATGTTCATCAATCATTGATATAATTCTATTTTCTGCTTCTTTAACTATATCATCGGCTTCTTTTTGTGCTTCTACTAAAATACGTTGTCTTTCTTCTTTAATCCATTTAGCCTGCTTTAATTCTTCTGGTAATTTTAATCTTAATTCACTAATTATTTCTAAAATTTCTTCTTTATCAACTAACACTTTGTTTGAAAAAGGTACTCCCTTGCTTTTTTCTAGTATATCCTCTATGTTTTCTAATAAAGTAAATATTTCCATTGTTTAACCCCTTTCGGCCAAAAATATAAGATTAGCTCTCCCATATTTTCTGCTATCATAAATTTCAACATTCATTGTTTTTAAATTTCTTAATTCTCTTTCTTTTTCATCTGTTTCTATTATTATTATTCCATTTTCATTTAATAGCTTATATTCTAATATTAGTTTTACTGCTTCTTTTGAAATATCTAAATCATATGGTGGATCCAAAAATATAATATCAAATTTTATTTTATTATTTTTTAATTCATTCAAACATTTAGCATAATCTTTATTAATAATAATAGCATCTTCTTGTAATCTTGTTCTTTTAAGATTATCAATTATAAATTTAACAGCATTACGTGACTTATCACACATATATGCCTTTTTGCATCCCCTACTTAAAAACTCTATTCCGATAGCTCCACTACCAGCAAATAAATCTAAAACTATAGAATCTTCTATTTTATTGTTTATAATATTAAATAAAGATTCTTTAACTCTATCTAATGTTGGCCTCGTAGCAATATCATCTATTGAATTTAATTTTGTTCCTCTTGCTTTACCGACTAATAACTCTCATATTTACTCCTGCCTAAGTACTATTATTAAATTCTTTATATATTTTATAATTATTTTTGCATATGTCAATATATATTATAAAAATGTAATATAGATTTAATAAATTTGTAATATTTTGGTATTATTGTAATATTTAAAATTAATATAGAAATCAAAAACAGAGGTAATAATTTTTTCCTCTGTTTTTTCATTAGTTACTTTATCTTTTAGTTTTCCTTTTTCATATCTTTAATAAGCTCTAATTGTGAGATTAATAAAGATTCCATTTTTGCTTTAAATACATCTAATTGTTTATCTAAATCTTCTTCTCTTTTCTTTTAATTATAATTGATTGATTTAGTGTCTCTACTGATTGTCTTGCTGTTCCTTCTGCATCTTTAATTATTTGGCTAGCTTGTTGTTTTGCATTATTGATAATTTCGTCACCTGTTGATTGCGCTATAATTAAAGTGTTTTGTATAGCAGATTCTCTACCTTTGCATTCAGTTAATTCTTTTTTTACTTGCTCTAGCTCTTTATTTAATGATGAAACTTCTTTACACTTTTTTTCTAGCTCTTCAGTTACTTGATCTAAAAATTCATCAACCTCTTCCATGCTATATCCATTCCATCCGTTTAGAGAATTTCTTATTTTCAATATCTAATGGTGTAATCATCATTTATATCCCTCCTAAACTTTTTACTCGTTTGGTATGTTATTTTTAACCATGAAACAGAAAGTTTATTTTTTATTTCTTCTCTTGCCATTTCTGTTGTAATATCATAATTGTATGGAGCTATTAAAAATATAGAATTTGATACTTTTTGCATATGTCCATCTAAAGCATGAACAGCTCCGCTTACAACATCTATTATACGTCTAGCAATATCTTTATTTACATATTCTAAATTTACAATCACTGATTTTTTTTCTTTTAAAAGATCACAAATACCTTCAGATTGTTCAAAAGTTGTAGGTTGAGATATTACCATTTTTACTTGTTGTGCTTGTGGTAAACTTAATAGTTTTGAACGTTTTCCCCAAGATTTTTTTTCTTCAACTTCCTCTTCTGGTTGTTCATAATCTTCATATTCATATTCGTTTTCATCTTTATCTTCTGCATTATCCATACCAAATAAATCCCATACCTTGTTCATTATAGCTCCTGACATATATATAACCTCCTAAATTTTAATACTTTTCATTTGTATTAACTTGCATATAGTATCTAACTTTTTGGACGCATTGTCAATACTTTGGCTCTTTGTAATACAAACTTAATATTCTTGTAAATTTTTGTAATATTTAATTTTCGATTTGGTCAAATATTGAAATAGACTTTTTGTTTGAAATACCAGATGTATCATATCCAGCTTCTTTTAGCTCTGCATATGAATAATTTTCTACTATTGAATATTTATCATTACTTCTTAATATTTTAACTAATATTTTTTCTTTTAATCCAGACCTATTTCTTATTACATATGCAATATTTCCGTCATATTTTATTGCAGAATTTGGTATTTTTAACCCAGAATCACTCCACCAAATTACATCAAAAGACGTCTTTCTATATTTTATAAGCTCTGAAACATCATCATTAATTTCAAAAACTAATAAAACTTTGTTGTTTTTTTCATTTGCTTTGTATACGATTTTTGCTGGCACTTCTTCTGAATTTTGTAATCTTAATTTTATGCTTTTTCCTACCTCCGAGTTTCTTGCTTCGTCTGAATCTAATATACATACAATATTACATTGAAAATTATCTACAATTTTACTTGATGTACTACTTAAAGCAATAATTTGTCCAGTTTGAATATCTAAGCTTTTTAAATATTGTTCATTTAAATATGAAAAATCTCCATTTTTTAGTGAACTTTCTAGTCCATCTATTCTATACGAAATTACTCCGCTTCTATCTGCTGTTATGTATTTAGAATTGCTATTTAATTGATTTTCATATGAATTTCTTTCATTTACTAATTTTTTCAAAGTTTCATTATTTGAATTTTCAGCTTTGATTTTCATTTTTTTGGTCAAATATGTACTTATTTCTGTTTTGCTTTGATTTATTTTTTTTAAACTATTACTTTCACATACTTCATCTAATTTTTTATCAATTTGATTATTTATTAATTTAACATCTGTAGAAAAATATGTATCATCATTGCTTAAATTATTTTGAATTTCCAAGTCAATTTGTTCTATTTTATCATTAATTTCACTTTCATTACTGATACAATATCTATATATTGATTCTCCCTTAGCTACTTTTTCACCTTCTGTTTAATTGGTACAATTTCATCATTGGTATTTTCTTTATTTACAATAGTTTCATCTCTAATTATATAACCTTCCGCAAACTCCTCCTGGTAAATTTTCCCTTTTTCAACTACAAATGTTTCGGTCGGTTTTTTTATTAATTTTATAAGTAGTGCAATTAAATATATACATACTATAACTGCTATAATTATAAACACTACTTTCAATATCTTTTTGTTTTTTAAATTTTTCTTTTCTATAGTTCCTTCACCTTATTTCTTCCAAAATGATTTCTGTATTTTTTATGGTTCCATTTGAAGCATCTAACCATTTAATAGATTTGTTTCTTCTAAACCAAGTTAGTTGTCTTTTAGCATATCTTCTGCTTTCCATTTTTATTTTTTCTATCATTTCTTCTTTAGAATATTCATTATTAAAATATGCCACAACTTCTTTATATCCTAGGCCTTGCATTGCTGTAGGAATTTCATTATACTTTTTTATTAAATTTTTAACTTCTTCAATTAATCCATTTTTTACCATTATGTCTACTCTTCTGTTTATTCTATCATATAAAATAGCTCTATCCATATCTATAGCAAATACTTTAAAATCATATTTAAGCTCTTTCTTTCTGGATTCTATTTCAAGTTCTGTTTTTGTTTTTCCTGTTGATTTATATATTTCTAATATTCTGCAAATTCTTTTTTTATCATTTTTACTTATTTTTTCTGCTGCATGCTTATCTATTTTTTCTGCTAAACTATATAAGTAATCTAAACCTTTTTCATCGGCAATTTTTTCAAGCTCTTTTCTATATTCTAAGTCAACATTCATTTCGTTATACTCAATTCCATATATTAAAGAATCAACATATAGTCCTGTTCCTCCTACAATTATTGGTGTTTTATCTTTTTTTAATATTTCTTCAATTGCAAATGTAGCATCTTTTTTAAAATCTGCAACACTATATCTTACAGATGGAGAAACACAATCTATTAAATAATGTTTAATATTTTGCATTTCTTCTACTGTTGGTTTTGCAGTTCCTATGTCCATATCTTTATATATCTGCATAGAGTCTGCTGAAATAATTTCACCATTTATTTTTTTTGCAAGTTCTATTGAAAGAGCCGTTTTGCCAGATGCAGTTGGTCCACAAATTACAATTACCTTTGGCTTTTCCATATTGTTCTCCTTTATTATTTTGAAAATTTCTTTTCTATTTCGTACTCAGACAATTTTATTGCTATTGATTTGCCTTGTGGACAAGAAAATGGTTGATCTAATACTAATAACTTTTGCATTAAACTATCTACTTCTTCAAATGTAAGAGCTTTTTTTATTTTTTCTGCAACTTTGCTTGCTATTGTAGCAATAAATTTATCTTCAATTTCCCTTTTAGCAGTTCTAGCCACAGTATTTATTGCATCTAAGCTTTCAATAAACAATTCTTTTGTATCTAAATTTATACAGATACTAGGTACTCCACTTAATTTTATAGTATTATCACCAAATTCCTCAAGTTCAAATCCTGCTTTTTTAAACAATTCCATATTGTCTTTTGCAATATCCATTTGCTTATGTGTTAAAGTTATTATATCTGGTAAAAGCATCATTTGAGAGTCTTTTTCATCATTATAGTAATTTTTCTTTATTCCTTCATACATAATTCTTTCATTAGCAGATTGTTGATTTATAATATATAACTCATTTTCAATTTCTACAATTATATAAGATGAAAAAGCAATTCCTATAAATTTATATTTTATATTTGATATATATAAATCTTTTTTCAAAATAGGTGCAACATCTTCATCAGCCTTTTTTATTTCTACTTCATCATTTTTTTCAATATATTCTGGTTTGTTTTCTTCTGCCTTTTTTTCTGATGTCATTGGCTTAATTCCAAATGTTTTTCTATACATTTCTTCAAATTCATCATCTAAATTTATATTGTTTTCTTTACTTGAATTTTGCTCTTCATTTTGCTCATTATTCGAAATTGGCTCTGCTTCATTATTGTAAGAAATTTTTTCATTATCATTCACTTCTTCTACAACTTTATAGCTAGAAGTAGTATTATCCTCTTGTACTTTGTTATTACTATTTTCCTCGGTGGTTTTATTCATTGAATTTATTAGCTTTTCATTATAAATATCCTCAATTAAATTTCCTGTACTTTTTGCACTTATATTCATATTAAAATTTGAATTTGTTTCCTTCGGTTGATACTTAGGTATTCCAAATTCATCTAATTCAATTTTATTTTTTTCATTTATAAAATTTTCTTTTTCTTGCTCTTTATTTTCTGTCAAATTATTGTTTTGCATAAATGATTCTTTTATTGAATGATAAACTAATTTAAATACCTTATTTTCCTCTTGAAATCTAACTTCTAGTTTAGCAGGATGCACATTTACATCTAATTTATGTGGATCTATTTCTAAATTTAATATTAAGAATCCATATTTTCCGGGTAAAAGCATTCCTTTAAAAGCTTGCTCTGCAGCACTTGTTAATGTTTTATCTTTTACAAATCTATTATTTACAAAAAATAGTTGATTTGACCTATTAGACTTTGCTATTGATGGCTTTCCAATACATCCTACAGCTCTCATATCTTCATATTGATAATCAACTTTTATTATGTTTTCAGCTATTTCTTTGCCATATATACTATATACAACGTCTTTAATATCTCCGCTTCCATTAGTATTAATTATATTTTTATTTAAATTAATTAATTTAACAGATACATTAGGATTTACTAAAGCAATTCTTGTAACAGCATCTTCAACATAACCTGTTTCAGTAAAATCTTTCTTTAAAAATTTATATCTTACAGGTGTATTATAAAATAAATTTTCAACAATTATCGTTGGCCTTTAGGACATCCAACAACTTCTTTAGTTATTATATTTCCACCTTCAACAACTATTTTATATCCTAATTCACTATCAGCAGTTCTTGAAGTTAATTCTACGTGCGCTATAGCTGCAATACTTGCTAATGCCTCTCCTCTAAATCCCATTGATTTTACAGTTTCTAGATCTTTTGCACTTCTTATTTTACTTGTTGCGTGTCTTTCAAATGCAATTTCCATATCATCTGGTAAAATACCTTTTCCATTATCTGTTATTCGTATATATGTTATTCCACCATTTTTTATTTCTACTGTTACATTTGTTGCTCCAGCATCTATTGAGTTTTCCATTAATTCTTTAACAACAGATGCTGGTCTTTCGATAACCTCACCTGCTGCAATTTTATTAATAGTCAAATCATCTAACAGTACTATATTGCCCATTTTTACTATCAGTCCTTTCCACATTCAAAAAAATCTTATCTTCATTATAACGGATTATATCATTATTTTTATAACTTTGTATATAGGATTTTTTATTTTATTAATTTTTTCGTAACAGTTTTTGGCATTTAGAATAATATATACCATACGAAAGATTTGAAAGGGGGGAAATAAGATATGCCAGAAAATAGAAATTGCGGATGCGGATGTGGTTTCGGATTTGGAGATGACTGCATTTGGATAATAGTTTTACTTCTAATAATTTGTTGTTGTTGCGGAGGTAACAGAGGTTGTTGCTAAAAAATAGCGAGAAAATCAAATAAGATTTTCTCGCTATCTTTTATTTTGTTGTTTTACCTTTATATTGGCTCTTATCGTTTTGATTATACGCATCAACAATAATATAATTATTTCCGTCGACTAAATTTAGTTTTAATTGATATTCTTTTTTATTTATATTATCAACAGTCTTTTCTTCGCCATTAAAGTTGTAGGTAACTTTTGTAATATTATTTTCATCTGTTATATTAATTATTATTTCATTTCCATCTCTTAATGCACTTATTTTTGGTCCATTTGTACCATATACCTTTTTTGTAAAAGTATTTTCGTAATCACTTTTTAATGAATCTGCATATGCAGAAATTGAAATTTTATTTTCCCCATCTTTAAGTGGTAGTTTAAATTCATATTCATTTTTATTTATATTATCAATAGTCTTTTCTTCACCATTAAATGTATAGATAATTTTAGTTATATTTATATCATTTTTTACTTTTACAACAATATTGTCATCTTCTTGATTTACTTGTATTTCTGAACCATTTGCTCCTTGAACTTCTTTTTCAACAGTTTCAACATTTCCAGCTTTATCATATGCCTTTACAACTAGTTTATTTGTTCCTTTTTTTACACTTCTTGAATCAATTTCTGTTGTTAAAGATTTTTCATCATCAGATAAACCTGTTACTTTATTTTCTTCTTCACCATTCCAGCTGTATGTTACATATGACATTTTCACATCATCTTTTGCTGTTATAACAATTCTTCCTTTTACTGATTCTACTGTTAATATAGGTTTTGTTTTATCATTTTTAACTGCTTCTTCCCAATTTTCATTAGTATCTTGAGCTCCATCGTAAGCAATTTTTACAGAATCATAAGTTATTGTATTACCATTAGAATCTACAATTTTTATATTTAAATCATTCGTACCTAACGTTGTTGGTATTTCAACTTCTAACTCTTTTTCTCCACTTTTTTCCATTGTTGTTTCAATTCCATCATTCCAAGAATAAATTATTTTGTGTACACCTATTTTTGATGTTATATTTAATATTGTTATATCGTTGTTTCTTTTTATGCTTATATTTGGAGTTTCTCCTATAATTACCTTTTTATTTTTATTTTGATAATAACCAAACGCCCCTTCTGTTGCTAATATTATTCCAAAAAATATTATAAACACTGAAAAAAATTTAATTACTTTTTTTAATTGTACTTTTGAATTTCCAATAGTTTTAAACGACAAAATTTGATTCATTAATTATTACACCTTTCATATTTTAATTTTTCTACATTATAACATAAGCTTTTTTTTTAGTAAACTAATAAAAAAAATTTATATAATTTTTTATTAAATGTAAATTATAACAATAGAATCCACAAATTTTAAACCTAAATAAAAAAATAAAAGACCAATTGGTCTTTTATTTTTTTATTTACTTACTTTCGCT
>ERZ859980.548-NODE-548-length-22506-cov-1.827714_pt1 | contig 22506 bp, 25 predicted proteins | sample MGYA00509984_ERZ859980 | MGnify/ENA primary metagenome ERZ859980 (study PRJEB30046, sample SAMN00715173) | human gut metagenome | study: EMG produced TPA metagenomics assembly of the A metagenome-wide association study of gut microbiota in type 2... | reverse complement strand
GAAAAGAACGGAGAGTATACCTGTACGCTTATACTCGGTAAAAAAGCGTACAGCGAGGAAAAGATATAATTGATAGCCCAAAGAGCAGGTAAATCCACCTGCTCTTTTTTATTTTGCAATAAAAAATTATCGAAAAACGATAAAAATCTATTGACAAACGGAAATCCTTGTGATAAAATACAGATAACAAAAAACGATAAATGCGTCAGGAAAGGGCGGTATTATGAAAAAACAAAATTATTCTGTAATGACAACCTCAATACTTGTAAAGGCGGTATTCGTGCTTATAATCGTATGCTGTATATTTGCACCTTTAATTGTCCGTGTCTATGATAACGGTATCATCGCACTGACAGGAAGGTCGGTGTATATGCCTATGATAATCACTCTTTATCTTGCGGCGGCGGTAGCACTTGTGCTAGTTACGGCGCTTGACCGTCTGCTGTCAAATATCAGGCACGACAAGGTGTTCATACCCGCCAACGTGAAAATATTACGGCTTATATCGTATTGCTGTTTTGCTGTAAGCGTTATCTTTATCTATTTCAGTTTTATAAGACCGTTTGCGTGGCTTGTGGTTATAGCGGCGGCATTTTTCGGACTGATACTGCGTGTTATAAAGAACGTCTTTGAACAGGCAATCGTAATAAAGGAAGAGAACGACTTTACTATATGAGCTGTGAGGTACTGATATGGCAATTGAAATAAATCTTGATGTAATGATGGCAAAGCGGAAAATCTCATCCAACGAGCTTGCCGCCGCAATAGGCATAACACCTGCGAATCTGTCGGTGCTGAAAACGGGCAAGGCAAAGGCAATAAGATTTTCAACGCTTGAAAAGATATGCGAGGTGCTGCAGTGTCAGCCCGGAGATATTCTGTGCTATAAAGGCGGTGGAGAAGATGAATGAATACTATAATTATGCGGAAAATGCGGAGCAGTGCGGTAACGTTCCGCCGGTGAATGTATACGGCAGAGCAGACGGGCAGTTTGTACAGTCTCAAAGGCAGCTGCAAGGTCCGCCCGAAGCGAAGAAAGTATACGGCATCCGTGACTTCATATTCGCTGTGATGACTGTTATAATCGGCTTTATAACACTGAAGCTGTTCTTTACCGAGGGAGAAATATTCCCGTTTGCAGAGGTTATAGCGTCGGGCTGGTATCACGTTATAGTGGCGACCCTTGCGGTTATGGCAGTGATATATATCGGCAAAAAGCCGACCGCTTCACAATGGGCGATTTTCGGCTGTGTGATACTGTTCTGTGCCGTTCCTGTGTTTTCATCGACAGGGCTTGTACGATTTTTGTCGTGGGTATATGCCGCAATACTGCTCTGTTACTTCGCTTACAGCTTTATAACATCAAAACCGCTGTTTTCAGACGGATTCTTAAGGGAAATATGCGAGGCTGTATTCGCATTGCCGTTTGCAAACTTTTCCACAGCACCAAAGTGCATGGCTGTTCCTTTTGCAAATAAGGAAAAAGGAGAAAAAAGCAAAACAGCGTTATATATTCTGCTCGGAGTGCTTTGCTCAATTCCTGCCGTGATTATAGCGTGTACGGCACTTTCGAGCGCCGATGATAATTTCGGAAGATTATTATCAGGTATAACCGGCGGATTTTTCGACAACTTTTTCAGCAACGTAATAATTCTTGCGGTAAGCATACCGCTGTCATTCCTGCTGTTCGGAGCAATGAGCGGTGCTAAAGGCAGAAAGCGTAAAATGACAGGCGATACAGGGAGAGCGGCAAAGGTGCCTGCTGTCGCAATATGTTCTGCGCTGACACCGCTTATACTTATCTATCTTCTGTTCTTCGCCTGCCAGCTGCCGTATTATCTGAGTGCATTCGGCGGAGTCCTTCCCGACGGCTACAGCTACAGCGGATATGCAAGACAAGGCTTTTTCGAGCTGTGCGGAGTGGCTGTGCTTGACCTTATGGTGATATTTCTTGCCGGTGTTCTTGCAAAGAGAAACGAAAACGGCAGAAAGCCCGTTGCCGTAAGAATTTATTCGGCGGTATTCGGCGTCACCACTATACTTCTGATATGCAGTGCAATGTCAAAGATGATAATGTATATCGGCGAATATGGGCTTACCGGGCTTAGATTTTACACATCGTGGTTTATGATACTGCTCGGCATAGTTTTCCTTGTGCTGATATTGCACGAGATATTCCCCGGTATGAAAACAGTGGCAACGCTTTTCATTTCCTTTACCGTAATGTTCAGTGCGCTGTGTTTTTGCGACCCTGACGCAAGAATAGCTCAGTACAATGTCGAAAGCTATCTCAGCGGTGAAATTGCTGAAACAGACACAGGAAGTCTTGCTATGCTGTCTGAAGGAGCCGCACCTTATGTAGAGCGTCTGAGAGACAGCGACAGTGCTTATTACAACTGCTGTAACCGTGTATTGATAACAATGAAGGAGAGTCGGACTTCAGGTGTATACTTCCCTTTGTCATTTACTTCTTTAAAAGCAAATGAAATATATGACAGGATATAATTTTTTTGCGGGTGGCGATTTTTCGCATTAAAATGCCGATTTAGCTATTGACTAATTTTCAGCGTTATGTTATACTAATATGAGAAAGATTATCAGTTTATCCACGGAGGTGTAATATGACGATATTCTATGAGTTTGAAGGTAAGCTGTATGCTAATATAACAAACAGATGTCCGTGTTCGTGCGTTTTCTGCATAAGAAAGAACGGCGACAGCGTTGCGGATAATGACAGCCTGTGGCTTGAGCACGAGCCGAGTTATGAAGAAATTATCAAGGCGTTTGACGATTTTGATAAAACAGGACTTCACGAGCTTGTTTTCTGCGGTTACGGCGAGCCTATGGAGCGTGCCGATGTTCTGCTTGAGGTCGCAAAGTATGTAAAGCAGACTACCGATATGAAGATCCGTATCAACACAAACGGACTTGTTGATTTCATCAACCCTGCATTTGATTCATACAAGATGAGATATATAATAGATTGTATTTCCATAAGCCTTAACGCTCCCGACCCTGAGAGCTATCTTGAGGTCTCACGTCCTAAGTTCGGGCTTCCGTCATTCAATTCTATGCTTAATTTTGCCGCAACGGTAAAAACTATCGTGCCTGAGGTTATGTTTACCGTGGTTGATATAATAAAGCCTGAGCAGATTGAGCAGTGCAAGGAGCTTGCAGAGGGGCTTGGTATTCCTCTGAGAGTTCGTCATTGGGTCACGGATAACGAGAGTTATACCTGACAGGAGGGCAGTATGAATTATTCTCAACAGAGAAATTGCATAATGAATATCGTTGTTTCAAATCCTGTCCACCCTACCGCCGAGCAGGTCTACGATATAGCCAGACGCAGTTATCCTAAAATAAGCCTCGGTACAGTTTACCGTAATCTCAATCAGCTTGCGGAACACGGCATATTGAAGAAAATATGCAGCTCTTACGGAAGCGTACGTTTTGACGGCAGGACAGATCCGCATTTTCATATGATATGCAGCTGCTGTGAAAAGGTCTTTGATGTGGAGCTTGGTGAAATGATGTGTCTTAACGATAAGATACGCACAAAGTATGACTTTGATGTTACCGAGTATGAGATAAGCATCAAGGGTATATGCAGTGAGTGCAGAGAGAAGCTGGGTAAAGGCGAATCGGCGTGAATTATCTCGAAGATTATATAATTAAAGTGGGCAATTTTGTATTTGCTCACTTTATTTTTATCTGAAAAAAACAGGGAAACGCTTTCAATCTATTGCTTTTTTATCCGAATAAGGCTATAATAAATAGGATAACTTAAAAAGGAACGTGATACAATGCTTATAAGAATAGCAGGTACGGTCAGCGAGTCTATTGTAGACGGACCGGGAATAAGATATACGATATTTACGCAGGGCTGTCCGCATCACTGCGAGGGCTGTCATAACCCCGAAACGCACGATTTCAGCGGCGGCAGGCTTGCGGATACCGACAAGATATATAATCACATTGCGGAAAATCCTCTGCTGAAGGGTGTTACTTTTTCGGGCGGAGAGCCGTTCTGCCAGCCTGCACCGTTATATAACCTTGCAAAGAGGATAAAGGAGAACACAAAGCTTGATATAATGGCATATACCGGTTTTACTTTTGAACAGCTTGTGGAAAAATCAAAGACGGACGAGGATGTTAAAAATCTGCTGTCGGTAGTGGATATACTGGTTGACGGCAAATTTATACTTGCCCAGAGAAGCCTTGAACTGCATTTCAAAGGAAGCCGGAATCAGAGGATAATTGATTGCAAGAAATCACTGGAAACGGGTAATGTTGTAATTAAGGAGTTGTGATGAAGAAAAGAACGACAATTCGCATTTCTGCGTTTTTGCTGTGCTTATGCTGTGCTTTTTTCACCTCGTGTAAAGAGGATGACGGCAAGGGATATGTGTTCGGTTATGATATATCGTCAAATCCCGGAAGCCTTGACCCTCAATACGCTTCGGACAGGGAATCGTATCTTATAATCGGCTCGGTGTTCGAGGGCTTGTTCAGGATCGGAGCAGACGGCAATGCGGAAAAAGCAATGGCTGAAAGCTATACCGTTTCGGATGACGGGCTTACATATAACTTCAAACTGAAGCAGGACAGATACTGGACAGACGTAAACGGCTACAGCAAGAAGGTCACAGCCGCCGATTTTGTTTTCGGCTTCAGAAGATTATTCCTGCCGGAAACCAGAGCGCCGAAGGCATCGGAATATTTCTGCATCAAAAATTCCGATAAGATAAACAGCGGAGAAATTACAGATCTGTCACAGCTCGGAGTTACAGCACAGGGGGATTATTCGCTTACAATAGAATTGCAATATACAGAGCCGTCATTAGCGATGCTTCTTGCTATGCCGGCGGCTATGCCTTGCAACGAAGAATATTTTATCAAGGCACAGGGCAAATACGGTCTTGATGCAGAACGAACTCCATCAAACGGTCCGTTTTATGTGAAGACGTGGAATTATGACGCATGGAGCAACAATAACAATAACCTCGTTCTTCGTTACAGCGACAAGTATAATGAGCATGACGAGGTAACTCCGCTCGGACTTAACTTCTTCATTGAAGATAATCATATTACGGATTTCACCGACGGAACCTCGCAGAGCATTGTTCTTTCGGGAAGTAAGGCAAAGAGCTATCTTGACAAAAATTATATCTATGACGAATTCTCGACCGCCGTTTACGGCATTACAATGAACACATCAAATTCATATTCAAGAGCGACAAGCTCCGCTACGCCTTACTGTATGCGACCGATACCGCAGAACTTGATATGCCTTTCGGATATACCGTTGCTGATGGTGCGGTACCTCCGTCCGTAAAAAATTCGCTCGGAAGCTATCGTGATGTTGTTGGTGGCAAGGCAGTGGTAAAGCCCGATGAGATAAAGGCGTATACAGCATATCAGAGTGCGTGTGCCGGTATTGACAAGGCGGATCTGTACAGCGTCAATATAATCGCTGTAGAAAACCGTGACGAAGAAATAGGCGAATCGGTAAAGGGCATTTTACAGCAGTGGCAGGCAAAGCTCGGAATGTATTGCAGTATCTCGTATATCAGCGAAAGCGAATATGACGAGAAGCTGAAAAACGGCGATTATACGCTTGCACTGACACGTCTTAACGGCAGTTATAATTGCCCTGAGGCGTATCTTAACAGCTTTACAGGTAACGTGAACAAATACAGTGCTATGAACAGCGATTATTCCAAACTGCTCGAAAAAGCGTCACAGGCGAAGGATGAGAAGGCGGAATATGAGCTGTGCAGACAGGCGGAAAAACAGCTTATATCCGACGGCAGATTCATTCCCGTTGCATACGTTACGGAGTATTTTATCAGTACAAAAAACTGCGAAAATATAATTTATGACGCATTTACAGGACAAATTGACTATCGTAATGCGCTGTATTTCGACTGATAATATGACAGCAAAGAGAAAAAACAATAAAAATTGCGGGTATTGATTGACTTTTTATTATAGGTATGATAAAATCAATGTAAGCGATTACAAAGGCAAAGGAGGCAAATTTGTATGGAAAATAGAACAGAATTACAGCCGTACAGCGTCCTTATGTCAGTATACAGCGGAGAAAATCCCGAGTTTTCGCTCAGAGCCTTGAAAGCCTGTATACACAGACTTATCCTGCGGATGAGATAGTTGTTGTATGTGACGGTGAACTTAACGAACAGCTTGACGGAGTGCTTGAGCAATACAGCGAAAAGTTCGGCGGTAAGCTGAAGATACATCGCCTTGAAAGTCACGGCGGCACGGCAAAATGCGCTAACACAGGGCTTGCTATTTGTAAGAATGAATATATTATGAAGATGGATTCCGATGATATATGCCTTGAAAACAGGGCGGAGAAGCAGATGACATATCTTGCACAACACCCTGAGGTGTCGATACTCGGCAGTTATATTCAGGAATTCGACAGCAATACAGGCAATGATATTGCTGTCAGAAAACCGCCGGCAGAAAATGAAGCGATAAGAAAATTCGCAAAACGCAGAGCGCCGTTCAATAACCAGACGCTTGTATATAAAAAGTCGCTTGCGTTGTCGATAGGCGGATACTGCGAGGAGCTTGAACGCTGTGAAGATTATGACTTTATGGTGCGTATGCTGATTGCCGGTGCGGTAGCTGCAAACATTCCCGAAGTACTTGTACGCTACAGGGTAACGGCGGGAAATCTGAACCGCAGACGCAACTGGCGTAACACAAAGAGCTTTATTGCGGTCAGAAAAAAGATAAGGAAGATGGGCTTCTCCGGCTTTATGGATTTCCTTATTCCTTGTGCAAGCCAGATAGTTCTGTTTATCGTACCCGGCTTTGTGACCGGATTTATCTATAAAAAACTGCTCAGAAAATAAGAATGACCTTTGCAAAAGCAGAGGTCATTCTTATTTTCGGATATACAAATCCCCCGACTTTGAAAATCGGGGGATGTGTTTTACTTAGCGGTAGTTACCGCCGCTCTTACATAGCTGCTGTACTCAGTTGAACTGCCGGAGGTCTTATATGCTCTGATTCTGAACGTATAAGTAGTGTTTGCCTTAAGTCCTTTTGCAGTGCAGGTAAGTGTACTGTTGCTTGTTGTCTTTGCTATCTGAGTCCACTTGCCGCCCTTATACTGTTCGACAATATAGCCTGTAGCGGTTGTGTTTTTGTTCCACTTCAGAGTAGCGGTCGTTTTGGTAACAGATTTCTTTGCAAAGCCTGTTACATTCGTAACGCTCGGTGCGGATGTTCCCGCAGCAAGTCTTATATAAGCGGTTTCGGTGGTTTTGCCGTTTACCGTCTTGTACGTTTTGATGCGGAATGTGTAAGTTGTGCTTGCTTTCAGGTTCTTCGCAGTGTACGAAGTATTGGTGTTTGACGCTGTTTTTGTAAGTTGTACCCACTTTCCGCCTGTGTACTGTTCAAGCACATATCCTGTAGCGCATGAATTCCTGTTCCATTTTACAGTAATGCTTGAATCTGTAGAGGATTGCTTTGCAAAGCCCGTAACATTTGCAAGTGTGGTGGTACCTGCAACATTCGAATATAATCCGGTCAACACTGTGTCACTGTATCGGTACGCCCTGATTCTGAATGAGTAGGTCGTTCCGTTTATAAGGCCTTTTTCAGTATAGCTTGTTGTGTCAACAGGAAGATTTGCTATATCGCACCACGATCCGTTCTTGTATCGTTCAACGAAGTAACCGACTTCACCTTCACATTTATCCCACTGTAACGTAACTGAGTTTGTTGTAGCTGATTTTACCTTGAAGTTAGTAACATTTTTAACGACCAGCTTGGCAGTTCTTGCCGCAAAGCGTACATAATCGCTGTAGGCATAGATTCCCTTTTGGGTTTTATACGCCCTTATCCTTAATGTGTAAACCGTATCCGGTTTCAGATCGTATAAATCGACCGCAGGATATTCACTGTCATTTATCTGTACCCACTTACCGCCTTTGTACTGTTCGGTAATATATCCATCGGCGTCTTCAACTTTATCCCAATTGACGAAAATTTCCGTGGTGGTTGTATGCCTTGCTGTGCAATTGGTAACACTTGCGGGAGGAGTCAGCTTTTCGGGCATCTGTTCCTTCTTGCCGTACTTTATTACAGCATCAACAAAAGCCTTATCATACCAGCCGAGTGTTGAACGGTTGAGATGACCGTGGCATTCGCCCTTGTCACTGCCGTTGAACACATTGTTATCCCACAGCATACAAGGTACACCGTATTCGGCTGATTTGCCCATATAATACTGCGCCCACTTTACACGTTCAGCCGTGTTGTTTTTGTTGGAGGCACTGGTTTCACCGATTATTGCAGGGATACCCTTATCAATAAAATGCGATTTTATTGTGCTGTACAGATAATCCACTTCATTTTTCAGATCATTCTTAAATTCAGCTGTGCCGTATGCGTTAAGAGCAAAATTATAAGGTGTATATGCGTGTACCGATACGATAAGACGATTGGGCGTAGAATCATCCGGTAATTTGAAAGTTGATGTTGTACAGCCGTCTATGGATGCGCCGTATCCCGGAACCATTATACATCTGTCGGTATTTTTACCGCCGACCGCACGGATAGCATCGACCGCTGTCTGATTGAGTGTGTTTATTACACTGATCGAATCACGAACTGCACTGTTGGGATTATTTACAGGAAACCACCATTCATCGCCTGTGCCGACAAGTCTTGGCTCGTTGAGCGTTTCAAATACAAGATGCTGGTCGTAGTCCTTGAAATACTTTGCAACCTGCGTCCATATTGATTTTACGAATTTCACCGACTGTGTTTTATATGTAGATGAAGGGTAGTAGTACTGTGTGGATGTGTCGTGGTGAATGTTCAGGATAACGTACATATCGTTATCATGCAGTAGTCTACAACTTCTTTTACTCTTGCAAGCCACTTAGAGTCGATAGTGAAGTTGTCGCCGGTCGTGTGGTTGCCCCACGATACAGGTACTCTTACTGTGTTGAAGCCCTGTGCTTTTACGGCGTCTATCATCGCCTTTGTTGTTTTCGGATTTCCCCATGATGTTTCGCTGTAAAGGCTGTTTCCGCCTCCTGTAGCGTCAAGAGTGTTTCCTAAGTTCCAGCCTGTGCCGATGAAGCTTACAAGCTCTGTTGCTGTGTTACCGTTCATCTCTGCCGCTGATGCGACCTGAGTAACACACATCGTCATCAAAGCCGCAATTGCAAAAATTGCTACGGCTGTAATGACAGAAAGGGTTTTCTTTGCTGTTGACATTTTTCTCTCCTTATTCCCGGTAATTTGCCATTATAACATTCCTATTATAATATTCTTTATATCAGAAAGCGGAGCCTGTTTTACGACTGCGCCTTCTTCAAAAGCAACACAGGGCATACCATATACAACGCAGGAATCTTTGTCCTGACCTATCGTATATGCGCCGGATTTTCTCATTTCGGCAAGACCTGAAGCACCGTCACGTCCCATGCCTGTGAGAATTATACCTATAGTTCCTTTTCCTGTAACCTTTGCTACAGAACTGAACAAAACATCAACAGAAGGGCAGTGCCCCGAAACCTTTTCACCGGGCTTGGAGGTAACATATAACCCACCTGAGTCCCTGTGCACTTCAAGCTGTTCCGAGCCGTGTCCGAGTATTATAAGACCCTGTTGCAGTCTGTCGCCGTTTTCGGCTTCTTTAGCGTTCATCTTGCATATGCGGTCAAGGCGGTCGGCGTACATTTTCGTGAATCCGACAGGCATATGCTGTACTATTACGATAGGCGGAGTATCCGCAGGAAGATCCTGCACTACTTCTATTATGGCGTCTGTACCGCCCGTGCTTGCGCCTATCGCTATCATTTCAATCTTACCGCTGTTGCTGTAAGGTCTGATTATATCGCTCCGCTTGTTTTTCTGCGGCACTGTCGCTTTTTTGAAAAGAACAGCAGGATCGCTGCCGTCCGGCGACTGCATGATCTTATCAAAGTGCTGTGTATCGGCAGATCTACGCTCGTGCGTATTATGAGTTCCGTTATTAATGATAGAAATCAGCTCTTTTTCAAAAGCAACAAGACCCGCCGCACCGCCGCTTGTGTTTTTGATTGCACCAAAAAGCCCGAATCGCTTCGGGTCGGTCAGTATTCTGTCATTATTGGTTATGAGCACCGACGGAACATCGTTCAGTGCCGACGGCAGACGATAATATATATCCGCCATCAGATCGTTTATAACGGCAAAATCATAGTCTGCTTTTTCGGCAGAAAGAGAAAGCTGTTTATAGTCAACTATTTCAGATTTACAGTTATGCAGACTGCGGTCGATGATCGTTTTGGTGACCCGGCTTACAGCTGCACTGGTTCCTGTTATAAGTATGCGTAGAGGCAAAACCTCACCTCCGTCTGCGGCATTATGCCGTCATATTGTGCAAAGCCGTTATTTAAGCGGTCTGCGGTAAATAGCAGGTTTAATATATTCATAATCGGTTGAATCTCTCGGAATACTTTCTGCGTGACCGATGAACAGGTATCCGCCCGGTCTTAACACATCGTAAAACCGCTTTACTAAAGCCAGTTTCGTTTCCATTTCAAAATAAATCATTACGTTACGGCAGAAAATCAGATCAAACGGAGCTTTTTTAAAGGGTATCGGCTCCATCAGATTGAACGTGCGGAAAATCACTTCGTTGCGAAGTGCCGGCTTTACCTTACATTTTTCGCCGTCTATCCTGTCAAAATACTTCTCAAGCCAGCCGGGTGGCAGATCCGTAAGTCCGCTTTCCAGATATACGCCGTTCTGAGCGCCTGCAAGCGTTTTCAGCGAAATATCGGTAGCGAGTATCCTTGTACCCACGAAGATTTTTCACTGCCCAGAAATTCGCTTATGTGCATAGCTGTAGTGTACGCTTCTTCTCCGCTTGAACAGCCTGCGCTCCATATACGCATTGTTTTGCTTCTTGCGTTGGTCTGCTTTATAAACGGAAGAACGGTGCTTGTAAGGTAAGTAAAATGCTCCGGTTCACGCATAAAATAAGTATGATTTGTGGTCAGCTTTATAAGCAGACCGTCAAGCTCTTTACCGCTTCTGTCATTCATACAGCAGTCAAGATACTCGTCATAGTTTTTGAACCTCGCTCAAAGAGCATATTACCGAGTCTGCCCTCGATAAGTGTGCGTTTGTGAGAAAGGTTTATGCCGTAGCGCTCTCTCATGAATGATACCAGACGGTTGAATTCATTATCTGTTATTTTAAGCATTACGGCTCACCTGCCTTACTTCATTTCTTCGCTTGCGTGTTCGTCTATCAGTTTTGAAACGTCAAGGACGAGTTTTATTCCATCGTTCATTTCAAGAATGGACTTGATGAATTTATTCGAGTTTACACCTGTAAGCTCCGGTGTCTTTGATATATGCTGTTCGGTTACGGGGATAACGTCCGCAACGCTGTCAACGATAAGTCCGACCGATACATCACCTGTCGAAACGATGATTATGCAGGTGCGGTCGTTGAAAGGAATCTCTTCCTTGCCGAATCTGCTTCTTATGTTCACAACAGGAACAATCTTACTGCGGACATTGATTATGCCCTTGATATAAGACGGTACACCGGGTACGGCGGTTATGGGCGGTCTTCTATGATTTCGATGACATCGGGTATTTCAATGCCGTATACCTGCTCGCCGATATAGAAGGTCAGTACCTTAGTTATTTCTGTATTCTGAGGATCTTTCTTTGCGTCCTCCATAGCTTTCTGAGTATTCAGAAGTTCCTGTAATTTATCATTATAATTCTCTGACAAAGTAAAGCCTCCGTTTCCTTAGCCGATAAGATTATTTACATCTATTATGAGCGAAATAGTGCCGTCGCCCATTACGGTACAGCCCGACAGACCCTCCGCCTTGATATTGTACTGGCTGAGGTATTTCGGGAACGGTTTTACAACCACGGGCTGTTCGCCTATCAGCTTATCTGCAAACAGGCAGACATTCTTTCCGCCGACATCGACAAGAAGCAGGATACCGTCCTCAAGCTTTGTGACCTCGGTCGGCATATTGAACTTTTCGTGCAGACGGAGGATAGGATAGCACACGCCTCTTATCATTATCATTTCGCCCTGCTTTGTATCGTTGAGCAACTGGTTGTTTGCAACCATAAGGCTTTCCTTGATAGATGAGATCGGCACTGTAAAGATAGTAGAGCCGACTTTCAGCTTCATACCCTCAACTATCGCAAGTGTGAGCGGTATTCTGATTATAAAGCTTGAACCCTTGCCCTCTTCGCTTTCAACGGTAAGTGTACCACCGCACTGTTCGATATTACTGCGTACAACGTCCATACCTACGCCTCTGCCGCTGTATTCCGTAACCGTATCATTGGTCGAGAAGCCGGGCAGGAGAATCATGTTCTGGATTTCCTTCGTTGTATATTCGCTTTCGGGCTTTGTAAGAAGTCCGTTTTCCTTTGCCTTTTCTAGAACCTTTTCGCAGTTGATGCCTGCACCGTCATCTGAAACGGTGATGATAACTTCACCTGCCGAGTGCTTTGCAGACAGCTTTACAGTACCCTTTTCGGGCTTACCCTCGGCAATGCGGACATTTATATCGTCCTCTATGCCGTGATCCATACAGTTTCTTACAAGGTGCATAAGAGGATCGTTCAGGTTATCTACTATGCTCTTGTCAACCTCGGTCGTTTCACCTTCAAGAACAAGCTCTGCTTCCTTGTTCAGCTTTATCTTCATATCACGGACAATTCTGCCCATCTTCTGAAATACGCCTGCAAGCGGTACCATTCTGATAGACATTACGGTATCCTGAAGCTCGTCTGTCAGCTTTCTGAGCTGTCTTGCCGCCTTTGAGAAGCTCTCAAGCTCAAGACCCTCAAGATCCGGGTTTGCTATTACCATTGACTCGGTCGTTATGATTTCACCGACAATATCATGCAGTGTGTCAAGCTTTGACAGATTTACGCTGATAAGGCTCTGCTTCTGACCGCCGTTAGCCTTTTTAATGTCCTCCTGAGCCTTTGTGACCGCACTCTTTGCGGCAGGCTTTGCAGGAGCAGGCTGAGCCTGCGGCTTTTCCTCCGTCTTTGCGGGGGCGGCAACGGGGGCAGCCTCTTTAACCGGTGCGGGAGCAGGCTTTTCTTCGGCAGGTGCCGCAGACGGTGTGTCTATTATTTCGTAAGACTCAACGTTGACTGCACCTTCTATAGCTTTAATTACCGTATCATTGTCGCCGTCAAAGCCCTTGAAGGTCACAAGGAAACCGTTCTCGACAATATCCTTTGCCGTATCCGCATTGGATTCAACATCGGGAGGAGTACAGCTGATAACTTCGGCAACATCCTTTATTTTTGTCAGCAGAAGGAAAGCACGGAGGTTCTCCATCTTACAGCCGTCCTCGAAGAATACACGGACGGTCATGCTTCCCTCAACGTTGCTTCCTGCAGGAGCGGCAGATGCTTCCTGCTTTGCCGCAGGAGCGCTTTCAGCAGGAGCGGCACCGCTTTCCATTGCTTTTAATCTTTCCGTTGCGTCTTCGAGCTTTTTGAACGTTTCCGAGAAGTCGGTAGGCGTATAGTCGTCATCCCCCGAATTCTGTATATACTCGATTTCAGCCTTGTATAGATCGGAAACCTCAAATATAAGTTCATATACAAAATGTGCGTCCTTCGCAATTTCGGGCTTCTCCCTTATTACAAAGAACATATCCTCGCCCTTGTGCGCAAGATGCTGGAGATTTTCAAATCCCATCATCGCAGACGAGCCTTTGATTGTGTGCATTATTCTGAATATCTCGTTGATATCTTCCTGCGAGAATACATTTGCATCCTCTGTTCTGAGAAGAATTTCATCGAGCTGTTCAAGCAACGTATTGGTTTCAAATATGTACATTTCGAGCATGGATTCCATGCCGGGTTCAACCTTTGCCATATACAAAACCGCCTTTCCCTGATTTTTTTATTTTGCAATCGTAAGATTGATATTGATAAATCCCTTGAAATGTGCTAAACTTAAAGTCAAGCAATGCGATGCACGGCTTTAAAATGTGCATCTGAAAGGAAATATATATGCCCAACATTCCACAGATTACGGCTCCTGTTTCCAACAGTAAGAGCTATTCGTTCACTAACCGGCAGTATGACGGTAATATAGAACCGTTTGATATGGTCGAGCTTGCTCAGCCTATCAAAGCATCTACGGCGCAGGATAACGATTCCGCCGCCGCTATGATGATGGGCAGAAAGAATCTCGCTCCGCTTACTGTTCAGATAAAAGATCCCACTATGGCGGTCGAAACGCTCAAGAACCTGTTAAGCTCAGATCTGCTCGAGCAGACGATGATCAACGGTTACACAGAGCTTTACGACGATATGGATGAGCTTATCAAGAGCTTTTATCTTGCTCCCGAAAAGCTGGTCCGTGAGATTCAGAACCAGGAAAAGCAGAACACGATGTTCAGCGGTGATGAGTTTTACAAGCTGCTCCACGGTATCCTGAAGACCACCACAAGCCCCGATATAAAAGAAAGTATCGGTCAGCTACTGAAAGCACTCAACTATTCGTCAAACAAGCAGGAGATACTTAATGCACTCGGTGCAAATCTCAAATTCCTGTCCGAATATTTTTCACCGAACGAGTCGCTCTCCCGCAAGCTCTCCGATTTGTCTTCACAATGGAAGAGCAGTAGTGCGGCTGATATGTTCGAGCCGCTCAAGAGTGAAACGCTCGCACTGCTGAAGGACGTTTCCGCAAGTCTTCTGAACGATGAAAGAACACAGACGTTCATTCCGCTCATAATACATAATCTTTCACGCTACAATACCAACAACGGTATGCTCAAGGAGAGCTTTGCAAATCTCCTTGCATATATTCCGTCGGATGATATGCGTAGGGAGCTGTCTGTTGCATTTGGAAATCTTCTTAAAAAGATTTTCAGCAAAAAACAGCTCAGCGAGATGTCGGATATTCCTGATAGTTATAATAATACACTAAATCAGTCCGAAAATCAAGACTATTTAAGCATTTTTGACAATAAAGCTGAAAAATTATCTCTGTCTTTGTTCATTAAGTCACATTTATCCGATGAAAGCTATCTTGCGGAGCTGGATTTATCCAGGGATAAGCTGGAGTTTCTGACATCTCCGTTTGATGAAGGAAAACAATCCGGATTGCAGACACTTAAGAATATAATAATGGCAATGCTGACAGGCACTGACAGCCGACAGATTATTCCTGCGGTACATCGTGATTTTCAGGGAATCAAGGATATGGCGGCACTTGTTGACTACCTCAATGAGATTCTCCGTGAAATGCCGGATATACCTCAGCGTGACACGCTTTTTGAGTTTTTTACCAATATAGTAAATGAGATGGCACAGCGTAAGGAACTGCCGCCTTCGAGCAATATCCCTTCCGCACCGTCTACTCTTGATAAGCTGACCGATTTTATCGGTAAGAATATAAATCACGAGGCTATTCAGTCGCTGGACGATTTCAATGCGTCAAATCTTCTGCAGAGCCTTCTCAATGCACCGGGTGTATTCACGCCTCTTGCACACTATATCCTGCCGTTGCAGATTGAGGATACAAAGGCATTCGGCGAGCTGTGGGTCGATAATGACGAGAATAACCCCAACAACACGCCTGTCGGACAGAAGAATTATCACTTGTTCCTGACATTTGACGTTGAATCTATAGGACGTTTTGAGGTCGATATGTACGCACTGGGTGAAAACATCAATCTGTCGCTTCTTTATCCCGAAAAGTTCGGCTTCAAGATAAAAAAGCTTAGCGATAAGATTGACCTTATAATAAGGAATATCGGCTATAAGCCCGCAAAATTTGAAACTGCGGTGCTGAGAAAGCCTCATGTGCTGACAGAGGTTTTCCCGAAAATAATTGACAGGAGGAAGGGTCTTAATGTCCAAGCGTAATTTAGGAAAGCAGGCTGCGGCGGCGCTTAAGTACAATCCCGACCTTAACTATGCTCCGGTCGTGGTAGCGTCCGGCCTTGGCGAGCTTGCGAAGAAGATTATAAATATCGCAGACGAGAACGGCGTTCCCGTTTACCGTGACGACAGCACGGCGGCGCTTCTTGTAATGCTCAACAGCGGTGAAACGATACCGGTCGAGCTGTACAGAATTATTGCGGCTATCTATGCGGAGGTCGTTTACTCCGCCAATGATATGAAAAAAGGCAAATAAGCCAAATACAAAAGAAAGAAGATAAAAGAAATGGTAAAGACAAAAAATCTCACATTAATGGTTACGGCGGCTGTGCTTGCCGCACTTACCTGTGTTGCGACAATGGTGGTGCAGATACCTATGCCGCTTACAAAGGGCTATGTAAATCTCGGTGATGTAATGGTACTTACATCGGTATGGCTTATCGGCTCGCCGTGGGGAGTTGCGGCGGCAGGCATAGGCTCTGCGATGGCGGATCTGCTTACAGGTTATGCTTATTATGCGCCTGCAACGCTGATAATCAAGGCACTTATGGCAGTAGCGGCATTCTACATTGCAAAGTGCTTTATGAACGGCTCTTATTTCAAGTCGCTTGTCGGCAAGGTAATCGGCGGCGCTGTGGCAGAAATAATTATGGTGGCAGGCTACTTCGTTTATGCTATTATACTTTACGGCAACGTAGCAACAGCGGCGGCAGGCATTTTAGGAAACGCAATACAGGGCGCTGTAGGGCTTATAGCAGGTGTGCTTCTGACAGTTGCACTTGAAAAAGCAGGAACGAAGAAATTGCTCGGTTTTGATAAGTAAATCATTCATTATAGTCAGGCGGCGAAGGTAATTATACCATTCGCCGCCATTTTTTGACCGTTCGTGCCATATTTGTTGAAATTCTCTTTATGGAATGTTACAATTGTATGATAGATAAGTAACGTATATCATTACTTGAAATTTCCCGGATAAGGAGAGACGAATGAAAAGAAGATTTTCAACCAGAATCATAACTTGCATAGCAACATCTGCCGTCCTTGCAGTCGGCACGTTGTCATTTACAGTAATCAGCGCAATTGCCGATGAAGCAGTGAGTTATTACGGACTGTCCGCAGACGGTACTGTTATAAGCGGAACGGTAACTGATTATACAAAGATAGCTTCAACTGATACTGCATGGGGCACTGCCGGTAAAGAAACGTGGTATGTGGCTGACGGTATCGTTAATATCATCACAACAACCTATGATTATGACAACAATAAAAATGTATATAATCCTGTAGAACTTAAAGGAAATGTAAATGTCATACTCAAGAACGGTGCAGAGGTAAGTGTAGTGAACGGCATTGCCGGCACAGATGCAACAATAACTTTTTATAGTGAGAGTGAAAACGCAAGCGGTGTTATTGGCTTTATCGGAGCGTACGGCGATGATGGCAAAAATGGTCAAACAGAAAGTTTTGAAGTACCACACCGGGAGAATCCGGTGAAAACGGACTTGTTGCAGTAGATGTCGCTTCGCTTACCGTTGCGGGCGGTACAATAACAATAATCGGTGGCGACGGCGGCGATGGCGGTAGAGGCGGCTTTTATACTGCCACCGGTGTCTATGGTGTTGGCGGCGACGGCGGTAACGGCAGTGCGGCTATAACCGATAATACAAAGGTGTATCTTAATGGCGGCAGACTTAACGTTACAGCCGGCAGAGGCGGAAACCCCGGTACAAATACCAATGTACCGTCTGAACAGCAGGATAATTATAAAGGCAAGCCGGGAAGTGACGGAACATCGGTAAGCGGAATATATGCCGTAAACGGTATTCTCAATGTCAATAAGCTTGATGATTCCGATACAGGCGATACTTCGGGCGATTTTAAGCTCCTGTCTGTGAACGGTTACGAAAATGCAAAGCTCGATATAATAGGTCACGGAACGGCGAAGGTAGCTGACGGCACTGTTTTTAAAACCTACGGCGATATTTCCGTAGCAGGTACTCTGTCTGTTGACAACGGTACGATACTCACAAACGGCAGTATCACAAAAGCCGACAGTGCGGCACAGATAACAAAGACGAACGGCGGCATTATCCGCAGGTTCACACCTGCTTACGGTGCCGGATATACGCTGGATTATGCAGGCGGTAAGTGCATTGCGGAAACCGGCTATAAAATAAAGCTGTCGGACGGAAATACTTTAATCGATATTGCCGATGCCAACACAATAGTATCGGAATCAAACAGACTTAATATTGTCCGCAGCGGTGACGGCGAAATAATAGATGACAGCGAGCCACGCACAAATGTAATGCCCTATTGCATAAAGGCGAATAATACGAATGAAACAACCGTAACGGACGGAAATGTCTTTGCTATGAGAGGAGTTTCTTCAAGGCTTGTTTTTGCTCTGAACGATCCCGATGAATACCGTTTCTCAGGCGTTACGGTAACAGATATTGACGGTAATGCGGTACCTGACGATATGTACACGTTTGACAGCACGACAGGTGAGTTCATAGCACTTTCGGTTGACCGCAACCTTATCGTGACTGCAGACGCAAGTCTTAAAGATGTTGAAATATCTGTAACAGACAGCGAAAACAATCCTGTGTCAACTGTCGACATCGGTACAGATTTTGATAACAGCAACCCGACAAAGACAGTATCGCTCAAGGTGAAAGTCACAGAGGGCGGTTCTATAGCAAAGTACAGAGTAGTAAAGGAATCCGACCTTAATAAAGCGAGCGGTGCCATAACTGATACTTCTTCGTTCACAGTATCATACACTGCCGGCAATGAATGGGGTACAGCCGATGACGGCTCTTCAAAGCTTGCAAAGGGCGCAACGGCAACATTCACAGTTAAGCCCGACAGCAATTTAGCCGCAGGAACTTATACCGAAGATTTCATCGTTATAACAGACAGAACCGCTTATGCGGATGCGTCTGCAGGCACTCAGGATAAGGCTCTGGCACGTTTCACGCTGACTTATAAGGTTGAACACGAGAGTGACGGTAAACTGTATTATTCCGATCTTACCGGACACTATAATCTTTGTAAGAACTGTCAGATAAAAATCAATAAAGTAAATCATATATTTGATATAAAGACCGTAAATGAGAATACGCTTGCAGTTCCTGCAGATTGCGTAAATCCTGCCAAGTATTTCTATTCGTGCGAATGCGGAGCACACACAAATGACACAACGCTTGTATTTGAAAGCGGCGCTCCAAACGGTCACACATTCGGCGAGTGGGAAGAAAGTAAGTCGGCAAATTGCGAAGAAGGCGGTAAGGAAAAGCATATCTGCTCCGTCTGCAAGGCAGAAGAAGAACGTGACACAGCACCTCTCGGACACGATTGGAATGCCGAATACACAATAGATGTAAAGCCCACTTGTACAAAGCCAGGTTCAAAGTCTATTCACTGCTCAAGATGTGATGCGACAAAGGATGTAACAGAGATCGAACCGACAGGACATTCATTCGGTGAGTGGACGGTATCAAAAGACTCTACCTGTGTTGCAGGCGGTCAGAAAACAAGAAAATGTGAGATCTGCGGATACACTGAATATGAAGATACCGATATAGACCCGGACGCTCACGAGTGGGAAGAGGATTACACAATAGATAAGGAACCTACCTGCACGACCGAAGGCTCTAAATCAATCCATTGCTCACGCTGTGACGCAACAAAGGATTCAACGGTTATCCACGTTACAGATCACACCTACGGCGAATGGGAGGTAGTAACACCTTCAACCTGTATTGAAAACGGCGTTAAGAAACACGCTTGTATCCATTGCGGTTTCGAACAGACCGAAATTATAGAGTCGGCGCACGAATGGGAGGATTCCCGTACTGTTGATATTGCACCGTCATGCACTGAGCAAGGTGAGGATTCTGTACATTGCAGAAATTGCGATGAAAGAAAAGATATAAAGGAAATTTCTCCGAAGGGACATGACTGGTCCGGTGGAAAACTCTCGTTGAGCCGACAATCACATCTGAGGGTAAAGCATGCAGAGCCTGCAGCGTTTGCGGCATAAAGGAGGAGAAAGCACTTCCTAAGCTCAGCGGTAAGAAGGAATGGAAACACGATGAGAATAAGCACTGGCACGTTGATGACAATGGCAATATAATCGATGCTGACGACCACGAGTTCAAGTGGGTGGTAGATAAAGAGCCTACCGCCACAGAGCCGGGTATAGGCCATTATGAGTGTATAGCTTGTGCGTTTGAAAAAGCTCCCGAAGAATTCGGAAAGAGAAACCCCGAAACAGGTGCATCGTCACTTGCCGTCTGGATTGCGGTAGCGGCTGTTGCCGGCGGAGCAGTTCCTGTAACGTATAAGGCAAGAAAAAGAAAGAATAAGTAAGTAAAACATCGCAGAGCAGACGAAAGTCTGCTCTGTATTTTTGCACACAAAAATGCCCTGCAACGTTCTAAATACGTTGCAGGGCAGATTTTATGCGGTTTTAATGTTAAATTCTGAAGTAGTCAACGCCACCCTTGAACAGAAGCTGTTCCTTGTTGCCGTCAACATTAACGCAGGTGTCAGAGCTGATACGCTCTGTGTGACCCATCTTACCGAGTACACGGCCGTCAGGAGAAATGATACCCTCGATAGCGCACATCGAGCTGTTGGGATTGTATGCAAGATCCATTGTAGGCTCGCCGTTAAGGTCAACATACTGTGTAGCAATCTGACCGTTTTCGATGAGCTTTGCGATAACCTCATCGCTTGCTACAAAACGTCCTTCGCCGTGCGAGATCGGTATGTTGTAAACCTCGCCCACCTTGCAGTGCATAAGCCACGGTGACTTGTTGGTGCAAATCTTAGTAAGAGCAAGCTGTGACTGGTGTCTGCCTATGGTGTTATATGTAAGCGTGGGGCTTTCGCTTGACAGAGGAACTATCTTGCCGAAAGGCACAAGACCGAGCTTGATAAGAGCCTGGAAGCCGTTGCATATACCGATCATAAGACCGTCACGGGCATAGAGCATATTCTCTACGGCATCCTTGATCTTAGGATTGCGGAAGAATGCGTTGATGAACTTAGCCGAGCCTTCGGGTTCGTCACCGCCTGAGAAACCGCCGGGAACAGCTATCATCTGGCTGTTTTCGATTCTCTTTGCAAATTCGTTTACGCTGTCTTCCATATTCTTTGCAGAAAGGTTTCTGATAACGAATATTTCAGCTTCACCGCCGTATCTGTTGAATGCGGCAGCCATATCGTATTCGCAGTTAGTACCGGGGAATACGGGGATAAGTACCTTAGGCTTTGCAATAGTGCCGGGAGCCTTGTTGATAAGTAAGTCGCAACCCTTGTCGTAAGCAACCGATACGGGCCTCGGCATTTCGGGGAGCGAATTCTTGAAGATAGGTTCAAGAACAGCGTCATACTTCTTCTCAAGATCTGCAATGTCAAGCTTGACATCGCCTGCCGTAATCGTGTAGTCGCTCACTGTTTCACCGATAAGCTCTGCGCCCTCTATTGCGCCCTTAGCCTCGATGATGAATGCACCATAGTGCAGACCGAACAGCTTTTCATCGTCCATAGCTTTAAGCTTTGCACCGATTCTGTTACCGAGCGACATCTTGAAGATACCTTCTGCAATACCGCCGTGAGCCAAAGTCCATACTGACAGGGCAGTACCGTCGGCAATTGCCTTTTCTACCGTTGCGAATACCTTCTTAACGCTGTCAAAGTCGGGCATACCGTTTTCATCGTATGCAGGTGCAATGTAGTAAATATCACTGCAGGGGAGCTTGAATTCAGCGGAAATTATCTTGTCTGACTTTGCAGTTGAAACTGCGAAAGAAACGAGCGTGGGTGGTACATCTATATGCTCAAATGTACCCGACATTGAGTCCTTGCCGCCTATAGCACCGCTTGAGAGTGCGATCTGAGCCTTATATGCGCCGAGAAGTGCGGCAAAAGGCTTGCCCCAACGCTCAGGATCGCCCTGTGTACGTTCAAAATATTCCTGGAATGTGAGCCAGCACTTTTCGCTCTTACCGCCTGCGGCAACTACCTTTGCCATACTCTCGACTACTGCAAGAGCGGCTGCGTGATATGGTGACTGACGGCTTACGAAAGGATCAAAGCCCCATGCCATTATGGAAGCTGTCTTTGTGTTGCCCGAAAGTAGGGGGAGCTTTGCCGCCATAGCCTGTACGGGTGTCTGCTGTGTCTTGCCCGAATAAGGCATAAGTACAGTACCTGCGCCGATCGTTGAGTCAAAGCGCTGTACAAGACCCTTCTGTGAGCATACATTAAGGTCGGTAACGAGCTTTTCCCATTCTTCCTTGCTGTTGTGTCTGCCTGTAGAGTAGCTGACTGTGGGAGCGGGAACATATATATCCGTGTGCTTTTCCGCACCGTTTGAATTTAAGAATTCTCTTGAAATGTCGCAGATAGTCTTGCCGTTCCAGTTCATCTTAAGTCTGGGGTTTTCGGTAACTACCGCAACGGGAGTAGCCTCAAGGTTTTCCTTGCCTGCAAGAGCGATGAACTTGTCAACATCGTTCTTGTCAACTACAACTGCCATTCTTTCCTGCGA
>ERZ859980.544-NODE-544-length-22680-cov-2.522564_pt1 | contig 22680 bp, 18 predicted proteins | sample MGYA00509984_ERZ859980 | MGnify/ENA primary metagenome ERZ859980 (study PRJEB30046, sample SAMN00715173) | human gut metagenome | study: EMG produced TPA metagenomics assembly of the A metagenome-wide association study of gut microbiota in type 2... | reverse complement strand
ACCAAGTCAGTCTATTGGCTGCAAAATAGTTTATTTGTTGCTGACATAATAAGCAATATGTGGGATGACGGTAACGGTTGGTCTGCGAAGATTGAGAGGGGAATTGGAAATTGCGGTTGGGGAGTGTGACGAAAGGTAACATGCTGGTTTTGCTCTTCTTTGATGGGAAAGGAGTGTATGTTTATGATGGAAAATGGAAATGTGTGGACATTTGATAAGATTGCAGAGTGTGCCGGAGCTATTCGGGAAAATATGGGCCGCGTGATCATTGGAAAGCAGGATGTGATCAAATTGGTGATAGCAGGGCTGTTCGCAGGGGGACATATTTTGTTGGAGGATACGCCGGGTACCGGCAAAACAATGTTAGCAAAGTCATTAGCAAGATCGATCGATGCGGAGTTTGGGCGGATTCAATTTACGCCGGATCTCCTCCCGCTAGATCTGACCGGGCAGAATGTGTATCATCAAAAGGAGGAACAGTTTGTATTTGTGCTGGGGCCGGTCTTTTGTAATGTGCTGCTGGCAGATGAAATTAACCGTGCAACACCGAGAACGCAGTCGAGTTTGTTGGAATGTATGGAAGAAAAACAGGTAACAGTAGATGGCGAGACAAGAGTGTTAGAAAGCCCGTTTTTTTTGATCGCTACACAGAATCCAATTGAAACGGCGGGTACATATCCACTGCCGGAGGCACAGTTGGATCGTTTCTGTATGCAGCTTAAAATGGGATTCCCGACTGTGATGGAAGAACTGGATATTATGGATCGTTTTATACAGGATAGCCCGTTAGAACGATTGGAGCCGGTATGTACAGCGGCAGAAATTGTGCAGGCACAAGAGGGCTGCCGGCATATTTATGTCGATGAATGTGTCAGACGTTATATTGCCCATATTGTCGAGGCAACGAGAAAGCATTCCGATATAGCATTGGGTGTGAACCCTCGCGGAACATTGGCATATTTGAGATGCTGTCAGGCATATGCAGCAATCGAAGCGAGAGATTTTGTGACACCGGATGATGTGAAAAAATTATGTGTACCTGTTTTAGGTCATAGGATCGTGGCGTATCGTGCGGAGCAGAAAGAAACGATATTGCAAAGCATATTAGAGCAGGTAGAGGTGCCAACAGAATATTGGAAGCCACAGAGCGAAGTATAGTGACGTAGAGCTATCAGACAGAGATAGAAGCCACAGAATACAGAATTGTGGCAGGATGATTTTACGGGAAGGAGGGGTGCACAGGTGACATTACTGATCGCAGTTTTCCTTGCACTTGTCCTATTTTTTGGACAGAGAAAATTGTTTGATAAAAATTGGAAGCGAAAGCTGCACGTATCGCTGGCGTTTGGAGAGCAGGGGGTTTATCCGGGAGAACTCTGTACTTTAAAGCAGATTATTCAAAATAAAAAGAGGATGCCTTTGCCTGCACTACAAGTCAAATTTCAGGCCGACAAAAGTTTGCAGTTTCAAGATGAGACGGAGGCGGTCGTTACCGATCATTACTATCGAAGTGAAGTATTTATGGTAGGTGGACGAAAGCAGATCACCCGTACGCTGCCGTTTCGACCACAATGTCGCGGAAAATATTCGATAGGGCAGATTCAAATAGCTGCACAGGATTTTTTTATGAGCAAAAAATATGTGGCCGTCTTGCCGGAAAACACGATGATCTATGTATATCCAAGACAGTTATCCATGAAGCAGTTATTGAACCACAATAAACAGGTATTGGGGGAGATTGTGGAACGTCGGAGTTATCAGGAAGATCCGTTTTATTTTCGGGGAATCAGACCGTATCAGCCGTATGATCCGATGAAACATATTAATTGGAAAGCATCTGCAAAGTATGGTGAGCTGTTAGTGAATAGTTTTGAGTCAACCTATTCGCGAGATGTCTGCCTGTTGTCAGATGTGGAGACGGATTCTGTTTTTTATCGGCAGGAAATGCAGGAGGCGGCGATCTCTGCAGCCTCAACGTTAGCAGACTATTATTTGCGCAAAGGAGCGAGAGTCAGCTTTCGTACCAATGGCAGGGAGGATACCGACGAGGAGATCGTGTTGGAACAATGCCAGGGAATCGCAGCGATCACAGCATTAAACCGCAGGTTGGCAGGTATTGATCTTGCGAAAGACAGTGCAGATTTTGCGCGGATGATCAGGCAGATCATACCGAACTGCAGACAGAGCAGGCAATATGTATGTATCACGACAAGACCCGTCAGGGACATTTTGGAAGCGGTTACATTACTACAAAGCAAAGCAGCGGAAGTGTTGCTGATCGTACCGCAAATAGCGGGCGAGGAGGTACAGATACCGGCGGGTGCACTAGCGTGGAATATATGATATAGGTGAGGATTTGGTGCAAGATGTTAGAAAGAAACTAGCGGATAGATATACAATTTTGTGTGGAGGTACGAGAGCGTATGACGGATATGGACCGCTTTACGGAGCAAAATGATCTTAAAACGACAAAATTGCAAAAGCTGTGGAGGTCACCCGAGCAAAGATACCGTTATCTGGAAGATTTTTTTGTGTTGCTCATGGAAATGATTGGTTGGTGCGGAATATATATGGCTGTGTTATTGTATACGAAGCGGACAGCAACAGAGGATATACTGGGGATGCTTACAGTGCCGTTTTTGTATGGATTTACGTATGCTTTGCAAAGAATAGAACTCTTGGTGCAAAGAAATGTGGACACCCGAACAAACGGAGCAAAGTATCAGGAATATACCGGTGCTATTGTCCTTATAATGGGACACTTGTTAGAAATTATCTTCCTTTATGGATTGCTTGGCAGATCGGCGCAGATGGCAAAAGATATCACTGTCCTTTATATGTTGATCGTTTTATGGAATATGGCTGTTTCGATCAAATGGTGGCGGATACACAGAGAGCATTTCAGTTATACCGGGAAATGGTATTTGGCGGTAGAAGTTGTATTTATATTTTTGTTGGGAACATTCTTAGAGAATCCACGTTTTCGACTTTTGGCAGTGATTTTGGGAGCCGTCCTGTTGATACTCCATATGTGGTGTGGCTATTTGGAGCGGCTCAATGATTACCTGAGAGAACAAAGCGATACTTCGGATAGTACTAAGCATATGATATTTGACGGCAGTTCGAAAATGGTCGTGAGGGTGCTTGGCGTATTTTTGTTAGGTGTACTATTTGCAATTGCCTTGAAGGATGTTAAAATGGGGATACCCTTTGGCAGATATGTACAATATGCTGTCCGAAAAGTAGTACAGATGATCGTTGCTCTAGTACATTTTATCGCAAGCTTGTGGAAGGTATCACCGGAGAATGTGGCAGATCAGGCGGAAGAGATTACGGAGACAGCGGCTCCTGCAGTGACGGATCTGTCGCAGTTTGATCATCCGATCGTATTGTTGTTAGGTGCACTGCCATTTATTATTCTGCTTGGTTTTGCGGCAAAAGAATTGTTCCTTAAGTTATTTCGCCGGCAGGAGAAAATAACCGCAGCGCAGTCACCAAAGCTTATGATACCGGATGAGATTGTAGAAGTGGAAGAGGAAGATTCTTTTTGGACAAAACTAAAACGGAAAGTTTTTCGTACTAATCGTGAGAAAGTGCGGCATTTGTTTCGCAGACGGATCGTGAACAGCCTACAGGATAAAGTGCGAAGTACAGATACTGCCAGACAGTTAGCACATAAGGCGGAGGATGCCGGAACAATGTCGTTAACAGCACTTACCGGCCTTTATGAGGAGGCACGGTATAGCGAGCATGAGATCACCAATGAGCAATGGAAGTCGATACGACAAGAGAAAGGAAAAGGATAACATGACAAAGAAACAGAGAGCCTTAATAGTAATAGAACGATTGCGGGAAGCCTATCCGGATGCAGACTGTACCTTGGAATATGAAGAGGCATGGAAATTATTAGTCAGCGTGCGGTTAGCGGCACAGTGTACGGATGCGAGGGTCAATCAGATCGTTCCTAAATTATATGAAAAGTATCCGGATATTGATGCGTTAGCAGCGGCAACGGCTGAGGAGATTGAGGAAATTGTGCGTCCCTGTGGCTTGGGTAAGAGTAAGGCAAGAGATATTAACGCTTGTATGAAGATGCTTCGAGATGAGTATGAAAGCAAAGTCCCAGAGGATTTTGATGCCCTACTGCGTCTGCCCGGTGTGGGCCGCAAAAGTGCAAATCTGATCATGGGAGATGTGTTTGGCAAGCCGGCTATCGTCACCGATACACATTGTATTCGATTGGTAAATCGAATTGGATTGGTGGATGGGATCAAAGATCCAAAGAAAGTTGAAATGGCATTGTGGAAGATCATTCCACCAGAGGAGGGAAGTGCCCTTTGTCATAGATTTGTCTGTCATGGACGAGATGTCTGCACAGCGAGAACAACACCGCATTGTGAACGGTGCTGTCTGGCTGATGTGTGTAAGGCTAACGCAAAGGCTCATTAAGAGCCTCTGTTCCAGGAAGTACAAATCGTCCTTCTTTTATAATGGGTATTTCACGACCGTCTCTGCCATTGACGATAATGTCGCCCAGTTCATGATATGGGATCGTAATATCTGTGTGGCATCCGAAATAAGCATGTCGGCTGTCGGTGTGACGCAGTAGGGAATAGTCGTTTTCTTTGGCGATCATTTCCTTTCCGTCCGGGTTGTAAGTGCGTAGTTCCTCTTCGTGAGAGAAGCAAGTATCACCAATTGCAAAATGTGGTCCGGTCTTTTCTTCAATGAGGATCGGCAGCAGATGGGAAATACCAAACTGCTGTCCCATGGCATAAGCGGTCGTGTTGGTTCCGATAGCAAATTCTCCCATAGGAAGTGTTTTGTGTTGGAATAACAGATTTTCAAAAATATATTTTTTGTTCTGTTCTTCTGAATCATAATTGCTGCATTCATAATCGGTAACGACTCCATCTTGGAATGTAAGACAGATATTTTCATATTTCAGACTATTTAGAAAGCTTTTGGTCACGTGAAGAATACCATTGGTCCCTTTTAGCTTAGGAGAGGTAAACACTTCACCAAGTGGTATATTGACATCTGCCAAGCAGTTTTCAAAACGGGTTTGTCGTGCCGGATCTGTCATTGGTGTTAATGCTACGGTAATGTTGGTATGGTTGCCGTTGCGACCGGTAACTGTAACGCTTTCTCCCGAATCTAATGCTTCAATGATCGTTGTCTGAATCTGTTCATAACGTTCCTGATCCAGTGTGTTCACGCGGATCGTGGCATCAAAAATATCAGTGAAGTTCTGTCCGATTTCTGGGACAGGAAATGCGATGATCGTAAAACTGACTTGATCTCCCGGAATAAATTCATTGGTTAATTCAGTGGAAGCGGCTTGATAGTCAAGTCGTTTGCTGCGCTGTTTGTCGCTGTCCTTTGGAGTTGTTGATTTGTTTTCAGGGATAAAAGGATGTTCTCCAAATGTCTCGATCACGGCAGGACCGGCATAGGTGGCTGCGAGATCTTTCATATCCTGATAGGCGCTGCGCTGCTCTGTGAGACAGCGGTCTGCATATGCCTTGTCAAAGATCAGCGCATTATCCATACGGTGATCGTAGTCATATTGTTTGTTGGCTGAGGCACCGAAGTATCCGATGCGACCTCTGGCCGAGCGTGTCGTCATGCTGACGCCGGCACGATAAATACAGCAATCAAGATCCATTTGCGCAAATTGCCGGATGGCGGCGCGAACGATCTGTTCGAATCCTAAGCTGAAACGGATATTGACGGTTTTCTTTGCGGACAGATCAATGTTATATAATTCAAATCCTTTGCGGAATCCCTCTGTATATGTGGCCGCCATTGCCTGAATTTTTGCTTGAGAAAGTGTGTTTAAGTGACGGGCGGTTTCCAGTTCATTTTCGGAAATATATTCCCCAAAATAATATAGATAGCGCAGATCGGTTAAGTCTGCCTGCATTATAATATTTTTGGCAAATGCCATGCGTGGATCTAACAGCGAACGGGTGCGGTCTGCAATGGTAATATCTGCGTAATCAAAGCAGTAATAATATAGTGCATGACGAATTTCTTCTGCGGAGGGGTCCTCCTGTTCTAAGATAGAGTATACTTCCAAAAATAATTCCATCGCCATTGTCACGTACTGCAAATGCTGCTCAAATACATAAGCGATACAGCCTCGCATTTCCGCATATAGCGCACATAGAAGCTGTCCCATTTCCAGCCCAAATACGTTGCAGGCATAGTCAGGATTCGCGTAACTCTCTGCGTAATGTTCCGGAAGAATATCGGCAATAAAGAGTGGTTTAACTGCTGTAATTGTTCTAATGGCATATGATATACGCTGCCGGTGGCAACACAATTCCATGTGTCCGTGATTTCGGATAGAAAGGATGCAACCATTGTGACATACGATGCATATGGAGCACACAGTTCTGCTTCGTTTTGAATTTCGTAAATACGCTCACTTGCCAATGTAAAACGTTCTTCCAAAGCTTTATTTTCTTCTTGATAATAATCATATACTTTTATCATTTTGGAAATCCTCCTAAACAATTAATGGAAAGCACTTATAGGCTTTCCATTAATGAAATTATTCATGCATTTTAACGTTTGTGCGTTTGATGATATTTTACTTTCTCTTCGTACATTTTTTCATCCGTGACTTTAATAAATTCATCCAATGTGATGTCCTCCGATGGGACTGCCACGACAATGCCGAGACTGCTGCTGATCGCATACGGTTTGCCGGATGAGGCATTAAATTCATCCAAATAGTTTTGTATGCGTTTACGGAAAGCAGCTTCTTCTTCACTAGAAGATGAGTTACAAGCCCAAGCGGCTACAAATTCATCGCCGCCAAAACGAGCGCATGTAGCATTTGCCGAAGATTCCTGTGCTAACGCCTGCCCTACCGTAGAAATCGCAATATCGCCATCGGCGTGTCCGTATGTATCGTTTATGGTTTTGAGACCGTTTAGGTCAGCGGATACAAGAACGAAAGGTGTATTGGTCTTTGCGCATTGTTCAAATAGCGGCTGTACGCGTTGGTAGAAACCACGGCGATTAAATAAGCCGGTCATTGGATCGTGGATATATTTGTTCTCCAATGAGGAGATAATGTTTTGTTGGCGTTGATGTGTTTTTGTATTTTCTAAGGCGTTGCTTATGTTCATTAAAAATTGATACAGATATTCCATATTCATCATTTCGCTGTCATAAGCCAACACAACGTAACCAATCGTCATATCCAATACATGGAGCGGACAAAACATTAATGCGTCCTCGTCTTTCAATATTGTGGATAGGTTTGGCAGTAATGCAGAAGTATTAAAATCGATCAGCCCCTGCCATTCGCCGTTAATGCGAGACAACATGATATTCATCTTGTCGGAGTAACCGCTTCGATGAAAATTTGCTTTGTCGATAATATCGGATAACTCTTCCTGCTCAACCAAAAAGTCGTCAACGATACAAAGCCAAAACTTATTGCTGCGGAACTCATCAGCGTACTGCATTAGGTTGTTAAATACACCAAAGAAAGAATCGTTATCGGTAAGATCGGCAGCCATGTAGATCTGGGTCTCGCTGAAATGACGGTGATCATTTAACCGAGAATGCAGTTTGTGCGTTCTGTTATTATATTTTGTCATGGAATTCTGCTTGTTGCTTTGGCAGCCACAAGAGGAACCATAGACAATCTCCGAAACAATCTCTAAAGGTTCATCAATTTCCTTGCCCTGTAACAAATTTCTCATAATACGAAATGTTCTGGAAATCGTTGCATCAATATCGTAACGAACCGTTGTGATCGGTGGATAAAAATCCAGAGCTTCCTCAATTCCATCAAAACCGGTAACAGCAACGTCTTCGGGAACATTGTATCCATGATCGGTCAAATATTGTATGGCAGCGATCGCCATACTGTCGTTGGCACAGACGATTGCTTCCGGCATTGGAAGATCACTGTCGATAAAGGATTGGACGACAGTGTGTGTTGGACCATACCAAAAATCGCCGTAGCCGATCCGTGCTTCCTCGACCGGAATCTGATGTTCGGTAAGTACATCACGATATACTTGTAAACGTTCCTCGGAGAAAAGGTTATCTTTCTGTCCGGCAATAAAATTAATGCGACGGTATCCATGGTCATCGATCAGATGGGATAGCAGCTTACGTATCGTGGATTTATATTCGTAAATAATGCTTAGGCTTCCCTCCAACGGATACTCAATGGATATTACCGGAATATCTCGCTTTTTGGCATGTTCGATAATGGATTCACGAACGAGCTCATTTTTGATCGTGATCGTCAACATGATCAGTCCGTCTAATACATCGGTATCGATCAATTGGTAAATGTTTCCCTCACCGATGTCATGTTTCTGATCCCAATATAGCGGGCTGAATGCACTGAAAAAGAGGACTTTGAAGTGAAACTCATGAGCGAGCCTCTTAAATGCCTCAAAGAAACGATCATTATAATCAGTACTAATATCAGCCACGCAAACCCCAATGATTTTTGTAGTATTTTCTTGCAAAACTACGTGTACCTCCTCTTGCTATCGCTATTTGTACATTATTACTGTTATTATATTACAAATAAAATGCTATCTCAAGGGAAAAAGCAACAAAAACCAGTATTTCCGTTATAACTGTGAATAATTTTATGCGTCTGGTGCACAATATAGATGAGCCTTGATATGGCATCGAACATATGTACTTGTTTTAGGAAGCGGATTGTGTTATACTTTACAATCACAGTGGGCAAGTATTACAGAAATGGAGATAACCTATGGGTAAACATGATGAATTGACCAAATATATAAAAATACGAGGAGCCAGAGAACATAATCTCAAAGGGATTGATATTGATATACCACGCGATGAGTTTGTTGTTTTGACCGGGCTTAGCGGATCCGGCAAATCATCGCTGGCTTTTGATACGATCTATGCGGAAGGGCAGAGACGTTATATGGAGTCGTTATCTTCATATGCCAGAATGTTCTTGGGTCGGATGGAAAAACCGAATGTAGAAAGCATAGAGGGACTGTCGCCGGCAATTTCGATCGACCAGAAGTCGACCAATCGCAATCCGCGTTCTACGGTTGGAACCGTGACAGAAATATATGATTATTTTCGCCTGCTTTATGCACGTATTGGTATTCCGCACTGTCCAAAGTGTGGCCAGGAGATCAAGCGTCAGACGGTCGACCAGATCGTGGATGAGATCATGACATATCCGCAGGGAACGAGGCTGCAGCTTCTTGCGCCTGTTGTGCGTGGACGCAAAGGTGAACATGCAAAAGTATTTGCTTCAGCCAAAAAGAGCGGTTATGTGCGTGTTGTTGTGGATGGACATATTTATGATCTTTCCGAAGAGATCAAATTAGAGAAGAATAAAAAGCACAATATTGAAATTTTAGTAGATCGTCTTGTCGTTCGCGAGGGGATTGAAAAGCGTCTGGCTGACTCGATCGAGAGTGTTATGCGCCTGTCGGATGGACTCTTGATCGTAGATATTCCCGGGGATCGTCAGATTAATTTCAGTCAGAGCTTTTCCTGTGCAGACTGTGGTATCAGTATAGAAGAGATTGAACCGCGCAGTTTTTCGTTCAACAACCCGTTTGGTGCATGTGAAACCTGTGCCGGTATTGGCTATAAGATGGAGTTTGCGGAGGAATTGTTTGTGCCGGATCCATCGGTAAGCCTGGCAGATGGGGCAATCGTGGTGATCGGCTGGCAGTCTTCTAAGGATCCGGGAAGTTATACAAGATGTACGCTGGAAGCATTGGCAAAGTCGTATGATTTTGATCTGAATACACCATATGGTGAGCTGCCGCCGGAGATTCGTCATATGATCATGCATGGCACGGATGGCAGAGTGGTACAGGTGCATTATCGCGGTCAACGGGGGATCGGAGTATATGATGTAGCATTTGAGGGCGTGATCAAAAATGTGCAAAGACGGTATCGAGAGACTCATTCCGAGACGACACGTCGGGAATATGAGAGCTTTATGCGGATCACTCCTTGTGAGACATGTCATGGCAAGCGATTGAAAGAGTCTTCGCTGGCTGTGACGGTAGGAGGTAAAAATATTGCAGAGGTGACAGAAATGTCAATCCGTGATCTGCAGCAGTTTATGCAGTCCCTGACATTAACGAAGAGACAGCAGACGATAGGGGAGCTGGTGCTTCGAGAAATACATGCACGAGTTGGCTTTTTGATGGATGTCGGATTGGATTATCTGAGTTTGGCCCGCAATGCGGGTACGTTGTCCGGAGGTGAGGCGCAGCGTATCCGTTTGGCAACACAGATTGGTTCCGGCTTGGTCGGAGTAGCTTATATTTTGGATGAACCAAGTATAGGACTTCATCAAAGAGATAATGACAAACTCTTAAAAACTTTATTAAAATTACGTGATCTGGGTAATACATTGATCGTGGTCGAGCATGATGAGGACACAATGCTGGCAGCAGATCATATTGTTGATATTGGTCCCGGAGCGGGGGCGTTTGGCGGTGAAGTTGTGGCACAGGGAACAGCACAGGAGATCATGCAGAACGAGGACTCTTTGACGGGAGCATATCTTAGTGGCCGAAAGCAGATCGCAATTCCATCAAAACGCCGCAAGCCGGCAGGCTGGGTTGAGGTGCGGGGCGCAGCGGAGAATAATCTCAAAAATGTCAACGTGAAGTTTCCGGTTGGAGTGATGACCTGTGTGACAGGCGTATCAGGCTCTGGTAAGAGTTCGTTGGTCAATGAAGTATTATATAAGAGCCTGGCAAAGCAGCTTAATCGTGCGAGATGCATCCCCGGCAAGCATAAGTCGATCAAAGGACTGGAACAATTGGACAAGGTAATTGATATTGATCAGTCGCCGATCGGTCGGACACCACGTTCAAATCCGGCAACGTATACCGGGGTGTTTGACATGATCCGTGATCTTTTCGCCTCCACGCCGGATGCTAAGGCAAAGGGTTACAAGAAAGGTCGTTTCAGCTTTAATGTGAAAGGCGGACGATGTGAGGCATGTGGCGGCGATGGAATTGTTAAGATAGAGATGAATTTCTTGCCGGATATTTATGTTCCATGTGAGGTATGTGAAGGAAAACGATACAACCGTGAGACGCTGGATGTCAAGTATAAAGGTAAGAGCATTTTTGATGTGCTTGATATGACAGTGGATGAGGCACTTCCATTTTTCGAGGCGATACCATCTATCCGTCGCAAGATAGAGACACTGCATGATGTCGGTTTATCTTATGTCAAACTTGGCCAGCCTTCGACAACGCTATCCGGTGGAGAAGCACAGCGAATAAAGCTTGCAACGGAACTTAGCCGGCGCAGTACCGGTAAAACAGTTTACATTTTGGATGAACCGACGACAGGACTACATTTTGCGGATGTGGATCGCTTGATCAGCATTTTGCATCGGCTGGCAGAAAGTGGCAATACGGTGATTGTGATCGAACACAATCTTGACGTGATCAAGACAGCGGATTATATTATTGATCTGGGACCGGAAGGTGGCGACAAAGGTGGAACCGTCATTGCTACGGGGACGCCGGAGAAAGTAGCGGATAATCCGAATTCGTATACCGGAGTATATATTAAAAAGATGCTTGATAAACAGAAATGAGGATAGGGTTATGAACGATCACAAAGGTTTTTTTGCAATGATGGCACGAATGAAATATATAGAGCGTTGGGCATTGATGCGCAATTCGGTGTCGGAGAATATATGCGAGCATTCGCTGGAAGTTGCTATGCTTGCACATGGTTTAGGGATTATCGGCCGGAAACGGTTTGGAAAGGATCTTTCGCCGGAACGTCTTGCAATGTTAGGAATGTATCATGATTGTACGGAGATCATTACCGGAGATATGCCGACTCCGGTTAAGTATGCCAATGATGAACTTAAAGAAGCATACAAGGCGATTGAAGATTCAGCAGCACATCGTTTGCTGGAAATGCTGCCGGAAGATCTGAGAGCGGAATATGAGTCGTATTTCCTGCCGGAACAGATTACGCCGGAAGAGTATCGTTATGTGAAAGCTGCCGATAAATTATCAGCGTTGATCAAATGCATAGAGGAAGAAAAGACCGGTAATCAGGAGTTTCGCAGTGCGAAGCAGGCAACTTACGAATCCCTGCAGCAAATGAATATGCCGGAGGTGACGGTGTTCTGCGAGGTGTTTTTGCCGGAGTACTATAAGACTTTGGATGAATTAGAACATTGATCTGACTGTGATAGAAAGGGAGGCAAAATTATGCCCGGAGTGTTATTTGAAGGTGGCTCATTTCGAGCAATTTTTAGCTGTGGAGTGATGGACGCATTATTGGACCAGGATGTAATGTTTCCGTATTGCATTGGCGTGTCGGCGGGAGCTGCAGATTCCGCCAGTTATATTTCGCGACAGAAGGAACGCAATCTGAATATGCTGCTGCGGTATCGTAATGATAAACGTTATATGGGATTGCGAAATTATTTTAAGAAAGAGCATAGTTTGTTTGGCGTAGATTTTGTTTTTCGAAAAATGCCCAATGTTTTGTTCCCATTTGATATGGATACCTTTCAGAATTATGCCGGAGATTATGTTGTGGTAACAACGGATGCCAATACCGGCAAACCACATTATTTTCATAAAGAAGACGTAGATGATCGATTTGATGTGTTTTGTGCCAGTTGTGCGCTGCCGGTGTATTTTCAAGCGGTGCATATTGGAGGGGGAGCATATTATGATGGCGGAGTATCTGATCCCGTGCCGATCCGTCGACTACAGAGAGACGGACATCACAAAGCATTGATCGTTTTAACCAGACCGGAAGGTTATCGTAAAGCGTGCGGCAGATCGGATCGCTTTGCAGCGGGAGTGCTGCGCAGACGATATCCGGCAATCGCAGATAATTTATTGCATCGCTACAAGACATATAATGAATCGGTACAAATATGTGAAAAGATGCAGGAGCAAGGCAATGCCGTATTGATCCGCCCGTCAGAACCGCTTAACAGCTTTGAAAAAGATACGGATGTACTGCGTCGTTCATACCAAATGGGGTATGATATGGCAATGAACCGGATGGATGAGATCAAGGCATTATTTTAGGCAAAAAACATTGGAATCCTTTGAAATAGCAAAGGAAATGAAAAATTTATACATTTTTTATTTCTTTTTTTAGGGAAATAGGGTATAATAGGCATGGTTTTTGAAAACTAACTCTGCAAAGCGGCATAAAATGCGGGTTTGCAGAAATCTATTCTTCCACAGTGGAAGAGAATCAAAAGATGGAGGGAAAAGTTATGTTAGTATCAGCAAAAGAGATGCTTACCAAAGCAAAAGCTGGCAAGTATGCAGTAGGTCAGTTCAACATCAACAATCTGGAGTGGACAAAGTCTATTCTTTTGACAGCACAGGAATTAAAGTCCCCTGTTATTTTAGGTGTGTCTGAGGGCGCAGGAAAGTATATGTGCGGTTACAAGACAATTGTTGGTATGGTAAATGGTATGATTGAAGAGCTTGGAATCACTGTTCCTGTAGCACTTCATTTGGATCATGGTTCATATGAAGGAGCAAAGGCATGTATTAATGCAGGATTCTCATCCATCATGTTTGACGGATCTAGTCTTTTCGAGGAGAACATCGCTAAGACAACAGAGCTTGTTAATGCATGTGGTATCTTAGGTCTTTCTTTGGAAGCCGAGGTAGGTTCTATTGGTGGTGAAGAAGATGGTGTTATAGGTGCAGGTGAGTGTGCAGATCCAGATGAGTGCAAGGCGATTGCGGATCTTGGTGTTACAATGCTTGCAGCAGGTATCGGTAATATCCATGGTAAATATCCGGAAAACTGGGCAGGATTAAGTTTCGAGACATTGGATGCAATCCAGGCCAAGACAGGAGATATGCCATTAGTATTGCACGGTGGTACAGGTATTCCGGCAGACATGATCAAGAAAGCAATCTCTTTGGGTGTTGCTAAGATTAATGTAAATACAGAGTGCCAGTTAGCATTCCAGGAAGCTACTCGTAAATATATCGAAGAGGGTAAAGACCTTCAGGGTAAAGGATTTGATCCTCGTAAGCTTCTTGCACCGGGTGCTGAGGCAATCAAGGCTACCGTTAAAGAGAAGATGGAATTGTTCGGATCTGTAGGTAAGGCTGAGTAATGATACTGTCGTAATTGTACGTGAAGAGGTATTGTATAGCATAGAAGCAGGAAACAATTTTGTGGCAAAAGAGACAGAATTGTTTCCTGTTTTCCACTATACGGAGTAAAGTGCCGGTGTATTTTTAGAAAAGCAGTGACACTATAAACGATACAGATTCATGTAGAGTAGAAATGAGGATTAGTGTGAATCGAGCAGAATTTTTGTCTATATTACGTGAGAGTTTGGAAGGAAATATGCCGAAAGAGGATGTGGAAGCTAATCTTCGGTATTATCGGGATTATTTTGCACAGAGCGAACACAGTGACAAAGAGGTTTGTGAAGAGCTGGGAGATCCCCGTCTTATTGCAAAGTCCCTGATCGATGCATATATGGCATCTAAAGGATCTGATGCAAATCAATATATGGATCAGGCGCGCAGTGAATACAGCCAGACTTATGGAGAAACTTATGGGCATGAGACGGAGAATGGTATTTCGAAACTATTTCGTTATCTTATCATAGGTGCAGGAATTGTAGTTTTTATGATATTGCTAGTTTTTTTGCTCCGCTTTGCGTTGGTGATCTTAGTGCCGATTGCATTGATCGTGATTGCTTTAAAGTTGATTCGAGGAGATTTTTAGCAGGCAATATTTAGTTAAAGGATAGAAATTAGTACGATGTATAAGATATTAGCAAAAGATGGAAGAGCAAAACGTGCACAGCTTGAGACAGTGCATGGAACAATACAGACACCTGTTTTTATGAATGTTGGAACGGTTGGTGCGATGAAAGGTGCAGTTGCGACTACAGATATGCAGCATCTTAAGACACAAGTGATGCTGTGTAACACATATCATCTGCATGTTCGCCCTGGCGATAAGATTATTCGCCAACTGGGAGGATTGCATCATTTTGTGGCATGGGATAAGCCGATCTTGACAGATTCCGGTGGATTTCAGGTGTTTTCTTTGGCGGGATTGCGTAAGATCAAAGAAGAAGGCGTGTATTTCAATTCCCATATTGATGGACACAAGATATTTATGGGCCCGGAAGAGAGTATGCAGATTCAGTCTAATATAGCGTCAACGATAGCGATGGCATTTGATGAGTGCCCGCCACATCCGGCAACAAGAAAGTATATGCAGGATTCTGTGGACCGCACAACACGCTGGCTGGAACGCTGCAAGAAAGAGATGGCAAGGTTGAATGCTTTGCCGGATACGATCAATCCGAATCAGATGTTATTTGGTATTAACCAAGGTGGAACATTTCAGGATATTCGTATTGAACATGCAAAACGTATTTCGGAGATGGATCTGGATGGCTACGCATTAGGTGGATTAGCAGTCGGAGAATCGCACGAAGAGATGTATCGCATCTTGGATGAGACGGTACCATATCTTCCGGAAAATAAACCGACATATTTGATGGGTGTCGGGACTCCTGCTAATATTTTAGAGGCAGTAGAGCGTGGCGTTGACTTTTTTGATTGTGTGTATCCGGCGCGTAACGGTCGTCATGGACATGCATACACAAATCATGGAAAGATGAATCTGTTAAATGCCAAATATGAATTGGATGACAGACCATTGGATGAAACATGCGATTGTCCGGTATGTAAGCACTATAGCAGAGCGTATATCCGCCATCTGCTTAAGGCAAAGGAAATGCTTGGACTTCGTCTTATGGTAACGCATAATTTGTATTTTTATAACACAATGATGGAAGAAATACGTGATGCCATTGAAAAAGGGTGTTACGCACAATATAAAAAGCAAAAATTAGAACAATTACAGGAGGAAACAAAATGAATTTAGCAGTATTAGCAGGACAGGCAGGATCACAGAATGCAGGAGGAAGTATCATGACAATGGTAATTCTTTATGCCGTTATCATTGGTATCTTTTGGTTCTTTGCAATCCGTCCACAGAGCAAACAGAAGAAAGAGCATGAGACCTTACTCAGTACGTTAGAAGTTGGAGACAGCATTCTGACGACAAGTGGTTTTTTTGGCGTTGTAATTGACATCAAGGATGAGATTGTTATCGTTGAGTTTGGCAGCAACAAAAACTGCCGTATTCCAATGAAAAAGGATAACATTGTTGAGATTGACAAACAGGCTGAGGATTAAGATCTTACTAAGGCTTCTCATACCGGAAGGATTTGAGGTAGGGGAAGTTTACATGCAAAGATTGTGTAGATGCAACAGAATATGACAAGAAAAACAGCCTCTGAAGGTATCATGTAATACTTCAGAGGCTGTTTTTGGAATATTATTTTGTTGCGCTGATCGTTGGCTTTATGAGCGCGCAGCATATTCTTTCATTTGCTGCAGATATTCGTAAGGTACAGCAAGGTGTCCCATGCCGGAACCAAGGGAAATGTGTGGCTTATTTGTTCCATGGAAATCAGAACCGCCACTGGGAAGCAGGTCAAATTTTTTGGCAATATTTCGGATGAAATATTCATCTTGTTTGCTATAAGTGGAATATTTAACCTCTATACCTAACAGACCATATTCCTTTAATTCGGTGAGCAGGCTGCAAAGTTCCTTTTCGGAAAGATGATAGAGAAGTGGATGCGCCAGTATTGGCACGCCACCGGCGGCTAAGATTGTTTTGATCCCCTCTTCTCTGCTAATATATTCGCGTGGTACATAATAAGGTGCTGAGGGGTCAAGGTAACCATCAAAAGCTTCAGCGGTATTCTTCACAACGCCATACTTGATCAATAGACGTGCAAAGTGTGCTCTGTGACAACAGCATCTGGATTTCCATTTGTCAATTCTTCCATTGTGATCGGAATGTTATCCCGCCGAAAGCGTGCAGCCATTTCTTCGTTACGAGCGTCTCGACGTTTGATCATGATCTGTGACATTTTCTGAAATCCTTCATGCGTATGATCAATAAATAATCCCACGATGTGAATATCGCGGTCACGAAAACCGACAGACAATTCAGTCCCCGGGATGGCCTCGATCGCCATATCTTTAGCGGCTTCTAAAAAATCCGGAATACCCTCCACTGTATCATGATCTGTCAGAGCGATTGCCTGCAAACCGCAGGAAACAGCCTTATTAACAAGCTCTGACGGGGAACATGTCCCGTCGGAAAATGTAGAATGTGTATGTAAATCAACGGTTCCCATAAGTATCTACCCTTTCTTGTTTTGAACACTCAAATATCACATTTATTATGGATGTGTGAAGTAAGAGTGTATTTATTGTATATTTACGGTATCAGTATAGCATAATTAGGCAAAAGAAGCATACATAAAATATAGTATGTAAGATTCGTGTGAAGGAGGCTGTTTTTTTTGAAAAAAAATGTCATTTCATTTTGTGTTGTGTTGGGGCTTATGTATGTGTTTTCTGTCATTCTGCTTGGTATTGGGGCGGTCATCATCTGGAAAACAGGTGTAACGGCAAAGAGTATCAGCATGGCGGTTATTCTTGTATACGTACTTAGCTGCTTTGGAGGAGGATTTCTTCTAGGTAAAAAAACGGGAAGCCGCAAATTGTTATGGGGATGCTTGATTGGAGCTGTTTATTTTGGAATTTTGCTGTTGATCGGTCTTGTTGCCGGTAATACAACACTTGCTGGAAATTCTTGGATATTTAGTGGTGGAATTGTGTGTGCAGTAGCTGGAATGGTCGGTGGAATGCTTGCTCCGGTATCAGAAGGATAATTGTTACATTTATTTAATAGAAAAGTAACTAATCTGTGATACTATTCATGAGGAATATGTTATCATAGGTAAATGCGTGGCTTGACTATAGAGCTGTCAAGTTGCTGAATATAAATAAATGGAGGGGCTATTATGGTAACAAAGGAAGACGAAAAGATAATGGAGAGTTTATCGGATCGAAGCCGCAGAGAACGGAGCGAACGTAGAAGAAACAGACGCAGAAGTGGTTTGATCTTCGGAAATATAGCATTAGCGCTTGGCATCGTGGTCGTTGTTTTGGTAATTCGAGTGGTCGCGTTGGGTACACCGAATGCAGATAAGGAGAAAGCTGCTCATAAAATAGCAGAGAAGGCAACGGCAACACCGATCGCAACACCGACTGCATCGCCGACGGCGACGCCGAATGGCGCAGATCATTGGATCCGTAAGGATTTGGATGCATCAAAGCCGATGATTGCATTTACATTTGACGATGGTCCATATGCTAAGGTGACCAGACGCATTTTAAAAGCATTGAATAAAAGCAACGGACGCGCCACTTTCTTTGTGGTAGGTAATCGTGTGCCGGAATTTAGCGAGACACTTGCGTTACAGTATGAGCAAGGTAATCAGATCGGAAGCCACACCTTTGATCATAAGGACTTGAGCAAAATGAAAGCCAAGAAGATCAAATGGGAAATTAATAAAACCAATCAAAAAGTATCAAAAGTTATTGGGTGTAATACTACAGCGCTTAGACCGCCTTATGGTAATGTGAGCGATACAATGCGTAAAACGATCAAAACGCCGATGTATTATTGGAGCATCGATAGCGAGGACTGGAAGAGCAGAAATGCAAATTCCATTGTGAAACGTTGCAAGGATGCAAAAGATGGTGATATCATATTGATGCATGATCTATATCCTACGACTGCAGATGCGGTAGAAAGATTGGCACCATATTTTGTTAAAAAAGGATTCCAATTGGTAACACTTGACGAGATGTTTTATTACAAGCACAAGGATGCAGAGCCGGGAAATGTGTATTTTTCCGCACGATAAATCCGGATATAACAAATGAAAATAAAATGAATTGAGATTGGCAAGGATTTGATGATTCAAACCTTGCCAATTGTATATTTACTATGGTATAATGATATTTGGCGTGATTTCTTATTCACGAAAAAATTGCAGTTATTAAAAGGAGAAAAGCAACATGAAGAACAAGAAAAAGGGATTACTGCATATTATTGTTATTTTAGCAGTAATTGCACTGTGTTCTTTTACTACTTTGGTAGGCTTTACAAAAGCGCATAAAGGAAGCGCACGTAACATCAAGCTCGGTCTCGATCTGGCTGGTGGAGTAAGTATTACCTATGATGTAGTAGGGGACAAGCCAACGGATGCCGAATTGAAAGATACGGTAACGATGATGCAGAAACGTGCAGAGGTACATAGTACGGAGTCATCGGTAGTTACTGACGAGAAGGGCCGTATCGTGATCGATATTCCGGGTGTTGATGATGCAGAGAAAGTATTGTCAGATTTAGGTAAGGAAGGTTCTTTGGACTTTGTCGCACAGGATGACATGGATCTGTCCAGTGGCAAGCCGGTTTATACAAAGACAATTTGTACCGGTAAAGACATCAAGAGTGCAGAGGCCGGAACGACACAGGATGAATCTACCAAGACGAAAAAGTACGTTGTATCATTGAAATTTAAGAGCAAGGGCACTAAGGCATTTGCTACAGCAACAGAAGAAGCAGCACCTTCTCATAAGATGATCTACATCGTATACGATGGAAAAGTAATTTCTAATCCGGGTGTAACTGAGGCGATCACAAATGGTGAGGCACAGATCTCCGGTGGATTTAAGACATATGATGAGGCAGAAGAACTTGCTTCTTATATCCGTATCGGTGCACTTCCGGTCGAGTTAAAGGCAGCACAGTCTCAGGTGGTAGGTGCACAGCTTGGTCTTGACGCAATTCAGTCCAGTTTGTTAGCCGGTGCGATCGGTTTTGGATTGGTTGTATTATTTATGATCATTTTCTACCGTCTGCCAGGTTTGGCATCTTCTATCGCATTGGTGTTCTATTTGGGACTGATGTTAGTAGCTTTGAATGTCTTAGATATTACACTGACACTTCCTGGTATCGCCGGTATCATATTGAATATCGGTATGGCGGTCGATGCGAACGTAATTATCTTTACGCGTATTAAGGAAGAGCTTGCCAAAGGAAAATCCGTTCAGTCGGGTATTAAGATTGGTTTTGACAAGGCGTTATCTGCTATCATTGATGGTAACGTAACCACCTTGATCGCTGCAGCAGTATTGTATGTAAAGGGATCCGGTACAGTTAAGGGCTTTGCTACAACATTGGCACTTGGTATCATTTTATCCATGTTTACAGCACTTGTTATTACGAAGTTGCTGTTGAATGCGATGTATTCCCTTGGTATGGATGATGTGAAGTACTTCGGTGTGGAGAAGCCGAGAAAGCCGATTCACTTTGTGGAAAATCGCTTGAAGTTTTTCTGCATTTCCGGTGCGATCATTTTGGCATGTGTTGTTACCTTAGGTGTTAATAAAGCATCCAGATGCGGTGGTAACATTTTGAATTATGGTTTGGATTTCTTAGGAGGTACTACGTATGACATTACCTTCCCGGATAAAACAGATCTGAATGCAGATCTTAAGTCTGATCTTGAGAAACTGTTTAGTAAGACGGCAAAATCTAACGATGTAGTCATTTCAGAAGTTGCCGGACGCAATGCATTGTCTGTCAAGACAGTTGAGTTGAACGAGAAACAGCGCAATACGTTGAATGCAACATTAGAGAAGACTTATGGTGTTGATGAGAAAAATATTGAGAATCAGAATATTAGTGCTTCGGTATCGGATGATATGAAGAGCGACGCTGTGACAGCAGTAGTTATCGCAGTTATCTGTATGTTGATCTATATCTGGTTCCGATTCAAAGACGTTATATTTGCGGGAAGTGCAGTACTTGCATTGATACATGACGTTATTGCTGTCATTTTGGTATATGGTTTGACAAAGATTTCCGTCGGAAATACATTTATCGCATGTATGCTGACAATTGTCGGATATTCCATCAATGCAACAATCGTCATCTTTGACCGTATTCGCGAGAACTTACAGGTTCATAGCAGCGAAGAAGCATTGGCTGAGGTTGTTAATGAGAGTATCACACAGACATTGACACGAAGCATTAACACTTCATTAACAACAATTATCACAGTTGTTGTACTTGCAATCCTTGGTGTTGATTCTGTCAAAGACTTTGCAATTCCGTTGTTAGCCGGTTTTATCTGCGGTGGTTATTCTTCCGTATGTATCACTGGTACACTGTGGTATTCTTGGAAACGCGTACAGTTTAAGCGTAAGAAAGCTAAGAAGTAAAAGCGCTCTTATAAGGCAAGGATAGATTAAATATGGCGTTGCTTTTGGTGACGTTACCGAATAAAAACAGGCATTTGAAAATTATTCAAAATGCCTGTTTTTTACTTGCCAGTCAATCTATTTTTGACATACGAAAGATACCCAGTCACCCATGGTGTTACGCTCCAGTATCGTAAAGTTATTGCGAAGCAATGCTTGTTCAACCGCATCTGATTTTTCGTTAAGAATACCAGAGGAAATAAAGATGCCGCCCGGTTTTATGAAATCGCCGATATAATCGGAAAGTGGAATGATCACATCCGCCAAGATATTTGCTACAGCAATATCAAACGGTTCGCCGGTCTGTTTTTTGACGGCAGCAGCATCTTCCAATATGTTTGCGTGAATAGCAGTGATGCGAGAGGCATCAATGCCATTAATCTCAGCGTTTTCGATTGTTCCGGTTACGGCAGAGGGGTCTATATCCAGACAAAAGGCTGATTTTGCACCACATAGCAGAGCAGCAATTGCCAAAATACCGCTGCCGCAGCCGGCATCCATAAGACGTGTATCGTCATGAATATAATTACGCAGTGACAGGAGGCATAATTTGGTTGTTTCATGTGTTCCGGTGCCAAAGGCCGAACCGGGATCAATAGATAACACAATATCACTTTCCGAGCAATCTTCTGGTACAGGCTCCCAAGTAGGCTTGATCAGAACATCATCAGCAATGCGGAAAGGTTTGAAATTTTCTTTCCATTTGTCTTTCCATGCACTGTCGTCCTCAACCTGATATGTCAATTCGCTGAATGTGATCGGAGCAAATGAAGAAGCTTTCTCTACACGTGTAGTAAAAGCTTTGATAAATGCTTCCGGCTTTGTTAAAAGACGATCTGGTACATTTTGCTCGATTTCTGCATCACGCAATGATGAGCCGGTGCTATAAAAAGCATCGGAATCTCCATCAATGACATCACTGTAAAATACTAAAACAGCTTCGCCGTTGTCTGGTGGGAGTTCCGCCGGAATATCCGTATACATTTTGCGTTCTTCTTCCGCTGATAAAGGAACATTGTCCTGTAATTCATAGCCATTCACTCCAAATTCTGTCAACAATTCACCAATCCTGTTGCTCGCATCGGTTGTTGTCTTAAGTTCATATCTGATCCACTGCATATTTTCCTCATCTTTCCAAATCCAAAATTAGACCAAAACAAAAAATAGATTTCGTCTAAAAATAGACTTACTGTGTCACAACTGCTATACTAAACACAAACTTTCCACCTATGAAAAGTTTGCGCTTATGACTCGAACTTCGCACGTCCATAGACACTGTCAGGCCACATATTGCTTGTTATGTCATAATACTTGCGCATGATTTCTGCGCATAATGGAGTTTCGAAGAAACTCCCAAGATAAGCACAGTGTGCTTATAATGTCCATAATGTGTCAGCTATTTTGCAGCCAACAAACTAAATTGTTCTTG
>ERZ859980.541-NODE-541-length-22800-cov-2.037415_pt1 | contig 22800 bp, 18 predicted proteins | sample MGYA00509984_ERZ859980 | MGnify/ENA primary metagenome ERZ859980 (study PRJEB30046, sample SAMN00715173) | human gut metagenome | study: EMG produced TPA metagenomics assembly of the A metagenome-wide association study of gut microbiota in type 2... | reverse complement strand
TAGGAGGTTAGGGTTCCGGCCGTTTTTGCCTCTGAGAACGGTGTACGCACCGTTGTGATTGAGCATAACAGACAGCTCGGAAAAAAGCTCGCCATAACGGGCAAGGGCAGGTGCAACGTCACAAACAACAGTGACAACGACAATATAATGAAGAACATACCCACAGGAAGCCGCTTTCTATACAGCGCTCTTGCGGGTTTTTCGGCGTATGATACAATGAATTTCTTCGAGGGGCTTGGAGTGCCTCTTAAAACGGAGAGGGGAAACCGTGTTTTCCCTGTTTCAGACAGTGCAAAGGATATAGTTGAGGCACTGAAAAAACGCATGGGTACGCTTGGCGTTAAGGTTATCACAGCGCACGCAAAAGGCGTTATAACCGAGGACGGCAGGGTAAAAGGAGTAAGGCTCGGTGAGAGCGAGGTTTATGCAAACAGCGTCATAATAGCGACCGGCGGAGCGTCCTACAGCGGTACAGGCTCGGACGGCAGCGGATATGAGATAGCACGGGCGCTCGGTCATACGATAGTAGAACCAAAGCCTATGCTTGTGCCGATATGCGTAAAGGAAAGCTGCTGCTGTGATATGTCGGGGCTCAGCCTTAAAAATGTAACGCTGTCGCTTATTGATACGGCAAAGAACAAGCCTGTGTACAGGGAGCAGGGAGAAATGCTGTTCACGCACTTCGGGGTCAGCGGTCCGCTGGTGCTTTCCGCATCGGCTTATGTCAAGAAAAGCACTTACAGGCTTGAGATAGATCTGAAGCCTGCGCTTGACGATAAAAAGTTGGACGCAAGGCTTCTGCGTGACTTCGGCGAACAGCACACAAAGCAGATTTCTACTGTTATGAGAGGGCTGTTGCCGCAGGCTATGGTTGAGCCTGTGCTTGACAAGGCAGGAGTTGCGGTCGATACAAGGATAAGTGAGATTACAAAGGTGCAAAGAGCGGCAATTGTAAATGCGCTGAAGCATTTTGATCTTACGGTGACGGGACTAAGACCGATAGAAGAAGCGATAATCACTGACGGAGGAGTATCGCTCAAGGAAATAGACCCGAAAACGATGGGCTCGAAGCTGATTGACGGGTTATATTTTGCAGGGGAGATAATCGACTGTGCGGCTTATACGGGCGGATATAATTTACAGATAGCGTTTTCAACGGCGCACAGTGCGGCTGCGGCTGTGAGCCGCCGCTGACAGCGGCAATGTGCCGCTTCAGATTCCGACCCTTTTAAAGGTTGGCATGTTATTGAGGTTAGCAAAACGGTCGGGCGGCTGTGAGCCGCTTCAAGTTCGCCTATTAAAATAATTGTGCTGACGGAGTGCAATCCCTCCGTCTTGACGGCAGATAAGTTTGGCAAATTAAAAAAGGCAGGGGTATCGCAAGTAAAACGCAACAAAGCAACAGTTTTGCCTTGCCGGCAATCCACCTCCCCTTTTTTGAGGGGGAGGCAAGTTGTGATAGTGCGGGGTGAGTGATAGTACGAGGGCGGTGGAAGCTGTGATGTTATTAGAGTGATAAATACGCAATTGCGTAATGTTGTCGCCGGTAACGGAGGTTGCTCATATCGCTGACAATCGGAATGGCGAATTTGTGGCGCGTCACACCCGCACGGCGAATTTGAGGCGGCACATTGCCGCTCGCCGTGCTTGACAACGGTGGGAAAAGGTGATATACTAAACCTATATCAAACCGTTGACCGAGAGTAGTAATATCGGCAGAGATACTACAGAGAGCCGCATTAGCTGAAAAGCGGTGTATTTATCCGATACGAATGGACTTGCGAGGGCAGACCGAAAGCGATTGAGCGAGTAGTTTCTGACGGAAGGCTCTGACCGTTACACAGAGAGCGCATTTTTTATGTGCGTAACAATAAGGTGGCTTGCAGATACGGCTTCTGTTCCTTATTCGGAACGGGAGCTTTTTTATTAAGCCGTATAAAAAATGAGGTAAATATTATGAGCAAGATTATTTTAACGGGTGACAGACCCACAGGCAGACTTCACATAGGACACTATGTAGGCTCGCTCAGACGCAGAGTGCAGTTACAGAACACGGGCGATTTTGACGAAATATACATCATGATCGCAGACGCACAGGCGCTGACCGACAACTTCGACAATCCCGAAAAGGTACGCAGTAACATAGGAGAGGTAGCGCTTGACTATATGGCGGCAGGACTTGACCCCGAAAAGTCAACGATATTCATTCAGTCGATGATACCTGAGCTTACCGAGCTTACATTCTACTATATGAACCTTGTTACAGTATCAAGATTACAGCGTAACCCTACCGTAAAAGCGGAAATTACGATGAGAAACTTTGAAGCAAGCATACCTGCAGGCTTCTTATGCTATCCGATAAGCCAGACCGCCGATATTACAGCCTTCAAGGCTACAACAGTACCGGTAGGCGAGGATCAGCTGCCTATGCTCGAACAGGCGAAGGAGATTGTCCACAAGTTCAACTCCATCTATGAGCCTGTGCTTGTTGAGCCGGAAATATTACTTCCCGAAAACGAGGCTTGTATGCGTCTGCCCGGCACTGACGGCAAGGCAAAAATGAGCAAGTCGCTGGGCAACTGCATTTACCTTGCGGATAGCCCCGCAGACATCAAGACAAAGATAATGAGTATGTTTACCGATCCGCTTCATATACAGGTGTCAGACCCCGGTCATATCGAGGGCAACACGGTGTTCACCTACCTTGACGCATTCTGCACAGACGAGCATTTTGAACGTTATCTGCCCGATTACAAGAATCTTGACGAGCTGAAAGAGCATTATAAGCGTGGCGGTCTTGGCGATATGAAGATAAAGAAGTTCCTGAACAATGTAATGCAGGAGGAGCTTGAGCCGATAAGACTGCGCCGTGAGGAGCTTGCGAAGAATATGGACTACGTTTACGATGTGCTGAAGAAGGGTACCGAAAAGGCACGTCAGTGTGCGGCTCAGACTATGAGCGAGGTCAAGAAGGCTATGAAGATCGATTATTTCGGTTAAGGCGTGAATAAATGAATATAATAACAGCCGTATTTGTTTTATGAGCAAATACGGCTGTTTATTAATCTGTGATCTTACCGTCTGAAATGCGGATGATGCGGTCGCATTTTTCGGCAAGCTGATTATCGTGTGTTACTATGACTATTGTGCGGTTGTCGTTGCGGTTGAGGCCGATGAGAAGCGAAAGAACATCGTTTCCTGTCGAAACGTCAAGGTTGCCTGTAGGCTCATCGCAAAGAAGAACCGAGGGGTTGTTGACAAGCGCTCTGCGATAGCCACACGCTGTTGCTGACCGCCCGAAATTCTGACGGGTATCTGCCGAGCAGGTTTTCGACACCCAGCTTTTTTACGGTATCCGATATATCGGTTTTGCCCTTTTTGGCGAGCTTTGACGGAAGAAGTATGTTTTCTTTTGCGGTAAGCTCAGGTATCAGATCGTAAAACTGGAACACAAAGCCGATCTTGTTCAATCTGAAATCCGCCAGTGCCGTATCTGCGAGTTTTGTTATGTCGGTATCGTCATAGCAAACGCTTCCGCCTGTTGCCTTGTCCAGTCCGCCGAGTATGTTCAGCAGAGTGGTTTTTCCGCTTCCGCTCTTGCCTGTTATTGCTACAAGCTCTCCGTCATCTATGCGTATATTGAGGTTATTTACAGCGGTCACGGCGTTTTCGCCTTTGCCGTATATACGGGTAAGTCCGGTTGTTGTAATCATTGCCTTTTCCTTTCCTCGTTCAGTTGAACAGAAATTTCAGATGTGAATTTTTTTGTTGAAAGCACAGTGAGTATAACGGTTATTATCGAGATGGCGATAAAAATTATAACAAGCGGTTTTATAAGGGGAACCATCCAGAATTCATCATTCAGAAAACAGTTGTTTATAATATCCGAAGCCGCCGATTCGTCAAAATCGGCTATACCGCTTTCAAGCTGTTCTTTCATATTATCGACCTTGTCGTACATCCTGCTTGTAAAGAGCTGTACTCCGTAAGCGGCAAGACCTGCAAAGGCGGTCGCTATGACCGGTATTCTGAGGTTTGAGATAAACAGCTTTCGCCGTATCCGTGAAAGCGGTGTTCCTAAGGCACGAAGCACGGATATTTCGTAAGACTTCATTCTTATTTTAAGTCCGATACAGCTGAAATAAGCCGCAAAGCCGAGAAGCGACATTATAAGAACGGTGGCGAGAGTACCCGACATTCTGTTGAATTTGTCTATGGCTTCCTGCCTTTTCATCTCGCCTAAATTGGTACGGGTCATACATGCCGCCGGCGGAACAAGACCGCCGTCAATATCGGTCGATGAATAGACGTTGTTGTATACCGCTCCTGAGAAGCCCGAAGAAGCCGCACCTGCGGCAGTGGTCAGCAGGAAACATCCGCTGTTTTCTTTTTCCTGAAAGCCGAAATCTATAAGGCAACGGAGCGTTTTATCCGACAAATTGTTCAGCGTTAGCGTAGCGCCGACAGTGAAGGTATGGTCTGCTACCTTGCCTATGCCGTAATTACTGTCGTTTGCGGTAACGCCCATAATCCGAATGCTGTCACCGACCTTATAGGTGTTACGGCCGCTTTCCTGCACCATAATGACCTTTTCTCCGCTGTTAAGTACGGAAATGTCGGGCAGATCGCCGGAGATATATGAGGAAAGCGCATTCAGCGTCTTTTCATCGGCAAGTCTTATCGGAATATTATAGCAGAATTTGCCGCCGATACCGTCTGAGCCGAAAAAGCTCTTGTATTCTTTGTCGGAAAGCTCTGAAACGGAGGCTATCGTGTCATCGTCTGTCTGAAGCGTCGTTTCGGGGCTGTTTTTATAGGCGGAGGTTTCACTGTCGCACACGGCGAAGGTGTTTTCGATATATCCGAAAGACAGGGCGTCGGTGAATTTCTTTGTGTCGTTGTCAGACAGACCGTAGGTGTAACCGTAATTTGCTATTTTAAGGTTGTGTGCTTCATCCTGTCCGAGAGAGGTCGCCGTTATCGGAGGGCAGGATAAATAATCGGCTATGCCGTCCTCCTCCATATCGAGCGAATCAAGCGAACCGATAGTATAGGTCGGCGGGAAGTCAAACAAAAGCCAGTTCATTACTACCTTTCCGTCACGGGTGTATCGCATATAGCCGAGAACGGTACCGAATACTATCAGCGACAGCGCAACGGTTTGTATAAGCGTTATGCCCTTACTGCCGAGCGAACGTGAAAGCATACCTTCCGCCGAATCTGAACAGTGGAGCAATCTTTTTTTCTTTTGTTTTTTTGACGAAAGAGTGATCGGTATAAACACAAGGTATCCGAGTGTGATGGTTATTGCAGAGAATATAACGGCGATAATAAGGGGGTCGGCGGTCGCACCGAGAACGATAGGATCGGTCGTAAAGGCGCTGTATCCGCTCATACCCATAATTCCTGTACGCACGGAGTAGGAAACGGAATAGAACAGTATGCCGAGAGCTATTCCGAACACGGTCTGAGCGATAAAAAGCATAACCGCTTCGGTTGCGTACATAATAGTGCTTTTGCTTTTTGAAAAGCCTATATTGTGCAAAAGACGGCCTGTGTTTTCTCTTTCCCTGAAAACTATATTAAGCACGCAGATAAAAGACAATACGGCAATCAACGCACAAATGGACGACATAATAATAAGCCAGAGCGTATTTCTGTTGATAAGATGCTGTTCATCGGTGATATTTTCTTCGTGGTTGTTTGCGTAGAAATGTAAATATGCGTCATCGCCGTTTTGCGATGAATATTTTTCTTCAATCAAGGTAACAAACTCACGGTCGGAAATTCCGAAAATGCTGAGCTCGCCGCTTTCCTTATTTTTGACTGTAATGCCGCCGCCTCCGTACAGGTCGATAGTGTAGCCTGTTGCCGCAGTGTCTGACGGTTTTCCGACATATATAAGAGGAAGAGGATCGGGAGGTATCTCATCGTCATCGGTATATTCGGCTTTTTCGCACAGCGGTCTTTCGGAGTACGCCTTATCGATAATGCCCGTAAGAATATACTGCTTGCCGTTTATTGTTATGCTGTCGCCGGTTTTTCCGAGATAACCGACACTTTCGAGAAGCGACTGCTCAACAGCAGCTTCATTTTCAAAAACAGGCATCGAACCGTTTTTCATCGGAACGTGAAGTAAATCGCAAGCCTTGTCTGTATAGCCGTAGTTATATTCCTTGCCGTAGAAACCGGCTTTTCCCGGTACGGTCACGGTTTCGTGCGTGAAGGTCAGGTCGGAAGGAATCAGCTCGTTTTTTATATCATCGGGAATGTCGCTCAGAATAAGATCGTATTTTCCGAAGGTGTCATATCCCGTTTCAACCTCACGGTTTATCTCTTCACGAATGAAAAGAAAAACCGATGTGATTATTGCGGTGAGCAGTAATCCGGAAAACAGCAGTGACAGAGCGGTACGCAAATGTTTTCTCCAGTATTTGCAGAGAATATAAAAATAACAGGACATCTTTTTACCTCGACGTAAGAATATAATTGAAAGAAATTTGTGCTTGAATTGATAATCGGACAGCGGAATAAAATGTGATAATAACACACAAATAATACGCATTAAATATTATTTAAATTATACCATAACAAAAAAAGATGTCAATCGCATATTTATATCATTTATCACTAGATATGATATTTTGTAAATTATTCATAAAAATCGTTTTGCAGAATTGGCAAAAATAACAAACCCTGTTTTTGTCGCATCAGAATTTATCCGCAAAGTATGCGATAACCGACATTTCTTTACCTGTTCCTTTATCAATGCCCTTGACCGTTATGCCCGACAGGTTCATAAGCTCGCCTACACGCACTTCCGACAGGTCGCAACGCATTACATCCCTGCCAAGACACACAAGGACAAAGTCGCCGTCCATTATATTAACTGCGCCGTTTTCACCGAGCCGTACTTCCTTATAGGTTTCGGGGTCACGCATTGTGACGTATTTCAGCGGTCTTTTATCGAGCCGTGCCATATCCTTTACGGACATTGTATCCTTAGGACGTTTGCTTTTACCGAACATAGTTATCACCCTATCAGAATTTTTTCTTTCAGTATAGCGTTAAAAGCAGGCTTTGTCAACTTATACAAAATAATTTATAGAAAGAAATGCCAATATTATTTAAATTAACACCGAATTTTTTAAAAAAGTTACAATATTATTACAAATCGGTTAAAAGCGTTGACATCCGGCGGTTTTTAAGTTATTATATAATAGCTGAATTATAGAATTACCGCTGTAAACGGCGGTTATATACATAAAACTTTGCGAGGGTAACCCTCTTTTGAAAGGAATGTCTGAATGACAGAGATAAACAGACTGTGTTTAGGTTGTATGAACGAGAAAGAGAGCGACGGACCGTGCGAGAAGTGCGGCTACAGCAATGACGCTCCTTATCTGCCGTCATATCTGGCACCGGGAACGATACTCAACGACCGTTATATTGTAGGAAAGCTGCTCAGCTATAACGGCGAGGGCGCTACATATATCGGCTTCGACAAGGTGACGGGTGCTAAGGTCACCGTCAAGGAATATATGCCGGATACGCTTTGCTCACGCAAGAAGGGCGATCCTCAGATAGTGGTTGACGCTAACAGGCTTCCGCTTTATAAAACGTATATGTCGGAATTTGTTGAACTTAACAAGGCACTGCTCAAGGCACGCTCAATGACGCATATACAGACGGTGCTTGATATTTTCCCCCAGAACAATACGGCGTATGTAATATTCGAATTTATAAACGGAATCACTCTGAAGGCTTATCTTGCGAACTGCTCGGGCGAGCTTACCTGGGACAGAGTAAAGGAACTTTTCCCTCCGATACTGACAACGCTGAGCCTTGTGCATTCGGCAGGGATAATCCACAGAGGAATCAGTCCGCAGACCATACTTGTAACAGAGAAGAACGAGCTTAAGCTGATAGATTTCCAGATAAGCGCAGGAAGAACAACAGGTACGGAGATCGCCTGCGAAATGTACCCCGGATATTCCGCTCCCGAACAGTATTCCTCAGCCGAGTGGCAGGGAACGTGGACAGATGTGTACGGCATATCTGCTACTTTATACAGGGTGCTGACGGGCTGTGTGCCTACAGAATCTATTTCAAGGCTGGGAAATGATAACTGCCCCGAGCCTATGGTGATAAACAGAAATGTGCCGAGCCACGTTTCAAAGGTTATAATGAACGGTCTTAAGCTGAATACGTCAAACCGTATACAGACTATAACGGAGCTTGTTGTAAAGCTGTTTGAACAGCCTAAGTTCAACACGGCAGAGCAGGAACCTGTGCGCCCCGTTCAGCGTGTCAGAAAGGTTGAAACGAAGGAAGAAGCAAAGCCCGCTCCCACAGGCACAAAATCGGCTAACGCAAAGAAAAAGAAGCAGAATAACAAGATTGCCGTTATCGCAACGATAATTGTATGTGCGGTCATCGTGATAGGCTTTGCGATAGCGATAACTGTACTTGCAATCACGGATAAGGGCAACACAAGCTCGACAGATCCCAATTATTATTCCGCTCCCGAAAGCACGACAACCTCGAGCGCTCCGGAAACCACCACTTCAAACACTACGGTTTCCTCAGATACTGCGCCCGATATAGTTTACGGATGCCCCACCTTCACGGGTGCACTGTTTACTTCTGTCCAGGATACATATAACTTTGTTAAAATAACCGCAGAGTACAAGTTTGACGATACGGTAGCAAACGGTATTGTAATAAGCCAGAGCATAAAGCCCGATACCGAGATCACATCCGGAACGGAAATTAAACTCGTTGTGAGCAAGGGTCCCGCTTCAATAAAGCTGCCGGATTATACGGGTCTTAAGGTAGACCAGTACACAGCTCTGCTTTCACAGAAGAATGTAAAGTTTGAGAAGAAGGCAACGAGCGATACGCACGGCGTAAAGGACGGATATGTTGTTAAATGCAGTAAGGAGATAGGCGAAACGGTAAACGTGAAGGATTCAGAAAAGGTTACGGTTTACTACGCAAAGTCAGGCGGCTCGTCTTCATCATCTTCAACATCATCAAAAACGAACTGATAAAAAATTACGATTGTCGCAGGACTTCCTATAAGCTCTGCGACAATTGCTGTATAATGTATAAAGTGCCGAAATAAAGAAACGGAGAATAAAAATGGATCTTGCGAACATAAGAAAAGAGATCGATGCAACGGACGATCAGATACTCAGCTTGTTCCTTAAGCGAATGGAGCTTTGCGTAGGGGTCGCCAAATATAAGAAGGAAAACAATATGCAGGTATTTCAAGGAAAGCGTGAGCAGGAAATACTTGAACGTATAAAGAGCGAATCTCCAGATGATCTGGCGGAGGGCGCAGGTCAGCTTTTCACCTGTATAATGGATATATCGAAATGCTTACAGCAGAGAATATTGTCTGACGCACCCGTGCCGCATTTTGAAAGCCCGAAAACACAGCCGGTAAGAATCGCCTGCCCCGGAACAAAGGGCAGTAATACGGAGGAGGCATCGGTCAAGCTGTTCCCCGACTCCGAAATAGATTTTTACCCCGATTTTTCGGACGTGTTCGAGGCGGTAGAGAACGGAAGTGCGGATTACGGCGTACTGCCTATAGAAAACAGCACGGCGGGCGATATAAGGCAGACATACGACCTGCTTGCGAAGTACAACTTCTATATCTGTAAGCGCACGCAGATAAAGATAAACCACTGCCTTGCCGCAAAGCCCGGTGCGGATATAAAGACAATTTATTCACACGAGCAGGCGCTCAAGCAGTGCTTCGGATTTCTTAAGGGATATCCTGCAAGGCAGGTGCCTTATGCGAACACGGCTCTTGCCGCAGAAATGGTCGCAAACAGCGATGATAACACGATAGCGGCGATATGCTCGGAAAGATGTGCCGAGCTTTACGGACTGGAAACGGTAAAGCGTGATATTGCAGACAACCCCGATAATACCACACGGTTTATATGCATATCAAAGCGTCCTGAGGTGACACCGGACGCAGATATAATTTCTATCTGTATGTCATTGCCGCATACGACAGGCTCACTGTACAGAATGCTGATACGTTTTGCGCTGTACGGTCTTAATATCACAAAGATAGAGAGTGCGCCCGTTCCGCAGGCAAAGCAGGATATAAAGAGGGAAACGTTCGACGTGGTGTTCTATCTCGACTTTGAGGGAAATGCGCTTGATCCTGAGGTAGTAAGGCTTATGACGATACTTGAGGAGGAAATGAAGTATTTCAAGTTCCTCGGCAACTATAAGCATTTTGACTGATCGTAAAGGAGAGATATGTTTACAAGTGCGATAATACTTGCCGCAGGGAGCGGCAGGAGGATGGGCTTTGACAAGATGACGGCACGGCTTTGCGGCAAGGCGGTCATACTGTACAGCATAGAGCGGTTTGTCGAAAGCAACGCCGATGAAATAATAATAGCGGCAAGCGAGGATAATACAGATAAAATCAGAGAGCTTGTAAGCGAAAACATAAATACCGATAAGCCGATAAAAATCATCACGGGCGGAGCGACACGCTTTGAGTCGGCTGTGAAAGCGGTAAGGCAGACCTCGTGCGAGTGCGATGTGGTGTCGGTGCATGACGGAGCAAGGCCTTTTGTGACGGCAAAGACGGCAGACAAGGTCGCACTGGAGGCATTTCGGCACGGTGCGGCACTGGCGGCGGTAAGAGCGAAGGACACGGTAAAGATATGCGATGACGGTGTTGTCACAGCTACTCCGGACAGAAGCGGTCTGTGGCTTGCGCAGACACCTCAGGCGGCAAGAAAAGCCGACTATCTTGCGGCGGCGAAAAAGCTCGATGTGAATGACGCAAGGATAACTGATGACGCATCGGTAATGGAACTGTACGGGATAAAGCCGTTTATCGTTGAGGGCAGTTATGACAATATAAAGCTGACCACGAAAGAGGACATAGCAATGGCGGAATATATTATCGGGAAAACAGGCACACCTAAACTTTGTGTAGGTCACGGATATGACGTGCACAGGCTTGTAGAGGGCAGAAAGCTGATACTCTGTGGTGTGGAGGTGCCGAATAAGGATAATCTGGGGCTTCTCGGTCACAGTGACGCAGATGTTGCGGTACACGCACTTATGGACGCTATGCTCGGTGCGGCGGCACTGGGTGATATAGGGCGGCATTTCCCCGACAGTGACGACAGATACAAGGGTATCAGCAGTATGAAGCTACTCGAACACGTTGTAAAAATGCTCGCTGAGAAAAACGCTCATGTCACGAATGCGGATATAACGATAGTTGCGGAAAAGCCGAAGCTTGCAAAGTTCATTCCCGATATGCAAAGGAGCATAGCGGCGGCCTGGGACTTGACACGGACGATGTCAACGTAAAGGCGACTACCGAGGAGGGTCTTGGTATAGCAGGAGAGGGTATAGCCGCCCACGCTGTATGCATGATAGCAAAGCAGGGCTGAAAAACTGGTAAATTGAATAAACTGCTGTGAAAAATTCATGATTATAAAAGCGTTACGGGTATATAAAAATCCTGCAACGCTTTTGTTTATGCCGATTTGAAAGAATTCAGCCGAAAAAGGAAATACTTTAAATGTCAGCTTTACAAATAATAGTATTGCAAAAATGAATAACGAGCCATTCAAAAAATTCATGGAAATTTGTCAAGAAAATTATCCACTTATAACAATTTTGTTTGGTAAATTTATAGATTTTGACGAAAAATTTTGTTTTAACATTCAAGGCGGATTGACATATTCTAAATAGGTGTTATAATACGGGCATACAGAAAAAACAGGGGCTATATCGCACAGCTGCGATATAGCCTTTGTGACGAAAAGAAAAAGTAGAACAAAAGGAAAGGAAGATGAATTATGGATTACACATATCTGCTTTATATAGCGATAATCCTCATTTTCACAAAAGCATTCGGACTGCTGTCAAAGGTTATAAAGCTTCCTCAGGTAGTCGGCGCACTGGTTGCGGGCATTATTTTAGGCCCTGTGTGTCTTAACCTTGTATCTCTTGACAACGCTCCGATACTCAGCAATCTGTCGGAGATAGGCGTTATCGTGCTTATGTTCGCCGCAGGTCTTGAAACGGATATCCGTGAGATGAAAAAGTGCGGACTTGCAAGCTCGATAATAGCTCTTATCGGTGTTATCGTTCCTCTGGTCGGCGGTGCCGCTACAGCGTTCCTGTTCGGTACGGCAGATCCCACTCTTTCGACATCGACATTCCTGCAGGATGTTTTCGTAGGTGTTATCCTTACTGCAACATCGGTAAGTATCACTGTCGAAACGCTTAAAGAACTCGGAAAGCTCAACACAAGAGCGGGCAACGCAATACTCGGTGCGGCTCTTATAGACGATGTACTCGGTATCATTGCACTGACGGTAATTACATCTCTTGCAGATCCCAAGTCGGGAAACATAGGTATAGTAATACTGAAGATACTCGGCTTCTTCGCATTCGCTCTGCTGTTCGGCATATTCTTCCACTTTGTATTCAACAAGTGGACACAGAGAACGGAAGAAAATCAGCGCCGTTATGTTATTGTCAGCTTTGCACTCTGCCTTCTCTTTGCGTATGTTGCCGAGGAATTCTTCGGTGTTGCCGATATTACAGGCTCGTTCGTTGCAGGTCTTGTAATTTCAAGTACGTCAAAGACGAAGTATATCGCACACAGATTTGATACAATGTCTTATCTGCTGTTGTCGCCTATCTTCTTCGCAAGCATAGGTCTTAAGGTAACGCTTACAAATATGACACCTACAATCATCATATTCGCCGTTGTACTGCTGATAGTCGCTATACTGTCAAAGGTTGTCGGCTGCGGACTTGGTGCGAAGATATGCAGATACACGAACAAAGAGGCTTTGCAAATCGGCGTGGGAATGATTTCCCGTGGCGAAGTTGCGCTGATAGTTGCGGATAAGGGTCTTAATATGGGACTTATGAGCAGCGGACTTTTCGGTCCTATAGTAATTATGGTGGTTATCACTACTGTAGTAACTCCTATCCTGCTGAAGTTTGTATTCAAGGATAAGAATGATGCTTCGGGAGAAATAAAGGCTAAGGAAACTGCAGAGGTTACAACTTCAGACGACAGTCTTGAGTATGTTCCCGGTCAGGATAATGTGTAATCTTAAAAACATAATAATATTCAGAGCCGCCGATGAGCATTAAAGCCGTCGGCGGCTTCTTTACACAAGTTTTTATTGACAAGATGGCAGTTTTACTATATTATTATATTAGCTGCGTTTATTGCAGATATTTTTCCGAAAGGTTGTGTGTCTGTTGGAAAAAAAGCTGAAGCTGTACGGTTTCAACAACCTCACAAAGACTCTGAGCTTCAACATATACGATGTCTGTTATGCTAAAGGAGCAAGAGAGCAGAAAGAATATATAGACTATATCGACGAGCAGTATAATTCCGAGCGACTTACGGGTATACTGTGCGACGTTACGGATATAATCGGGGCGAATGTGCTTAACATTTCAAAGCAGGACTACGATCCGCAGGGCGCAAGCGTAACACTGCTGATAAGTGAAAAGGCTACGGACAGTATGGAGATAGACAAGTCGTGCAACAGAGGAATGGTGGACGGAAAGCCGCTCCATCCTCAGCGTAACGGTGCCGGCAAGGCTCTGTCATCCGAAACGGTGGTCGCACATCTTGACAAGTCGCACGTTACGGTGCATACCTATCCCGAATATCACCCGAACAACAGTATTTCTACATTCAGGGTGGATATTGACGTTTCGACCTGCGGAGAGATTTCGCCGCTTAATGCGCTGGATTATCTTATCGGCAGTTTCGATTCCGATATTATAACGATAGACTACAGGGTGAGAGGCTTTACCCGTGATGTAGGCGGAAGAAAGCTGTATCTCGACCACGATATAACCTCGATACAGGATTTTATCAACGATTATACGCTGACGAAATATGACGCTACAGATATAAACGTGTATCAGGCGAACATATTCCACACAAGGCTTATGGTGCGTGAGATGGATCTGAAAAACTACCTGTTCAATACGGATATATACGACATTCCGCCTAAGGAGCGACTGAGAATTACAGAGAGCCTAAGGCGTGAGATGATAGAGATATATTCGGGGATGAATATTTATGGGTGAGCAAACTTCAAACTTTGTTCTATAAATCTACAAAAGACATAAACAATAAATCTGCGGGAGGGGCAAGCCCCTCCCCTACAAAAATATCAATGTGATATTATGACAACATTACTTCCTTCCCGAAAGGACTGATGATATGCTCTCACAGGAGCGTGCGCCTATATATGAGGCGTTAAAGGAATACCGGGCAAAGCGCATAGTGCCTTTTGATGTACCCGGTCATAAGATGGGCAGGGGCAACCCCGAACTGACGGAATTTTTAGGCAGAGAATGTATGACGGTGGACGTGAACTCGTCAAAGCCGCTCGATAACCTCTGTCACCCGGTTTCCGTAATAAAAGAAGCGGAGCAGATAGCCGCAGAGGCTTTCGGTGCAAAGAACGCATTCTTTATAGTAAACGGAACGACCGCCGCAGTGCAGGCTATGGCGCTTGCCGTAGCAAAGCGTGGCGAGAAGATAATAATGCCCCGTAACGTACACCGCAGTGCGATAAATGCACTTATTCTCGGCGGAGCTGTGCCTGTTTACGTTAATCCCGGAGTAAACAAGGAGCTGGGCATACCGCTGGGAATGACGGTCGAGGATGTTGAAAAGGCGATACTCGAAAACCCCGACGCAAAGGCGGTATTTGTAAATAATCCTACCTATTACGGAGTATGCTCGGATATAAAGAAGATAGCCGACCTTGCACACGCACACGGAATGTATCTTCTTGCGGACGAGGCGCACGGAACACATTTCTACTTCGGTGACAATATGCCGCTTGCAGGAATGAAGGCAGGTGCGGATTTTGCCGCAGTAAGTATGCACAAGAGCGGCGGCTCGCTGACACAGAGCAGTTTTTTACTTACAGCGGACACGGTGAACGAGGGCTATGTAAGGCAGATAATTAACCTTATGCAGACAACAAGCGGAAGCTATCTTCTGATGTCGAGCCTTGATATATCAAGAAGAAACCTTGCGCTTCACGGCAGGGAGATATTCGCAAAGGTGCAGTCCTATGCGCAGTATATGCGTGATGAGATAAATGAGATAGGCGGATATTACGCATTTTCAAAGGAACTGTGCGACGGCGGTGCGTTCTATGATTTTGACGTGACAAAGCTGTCGATACACACAAGAGATATAGGACTTGCAGGTATCGAGGTGTATGATATTCTGCGTGACAGATACGGCATACAGATAGAATTCGGAGATATAGGAAATATACTCGCTTACGTTTCGATAGGCGACAGGGAGTTGTATTTAGACAGGCTCATAGGAGCGCTCAACGACATAAAGCGTATCTATTCAAAGGATAAGACGGGTATGCTTGACCACGAGTATATCAATCCTATAGTTAAGCTGTCGCCGCAGGATGCATTCTACGGAAACAAGAAAAGCGTACCGATCGAACAAAGCTCCGGCAAGATAAGCGGTGAATTCGTATGTGCTATCCGCCCGGAATACCGATACTTGCACCCGGTGAGCAGATAACAGACGAAATTCTCGCATATATAAAATATGCCGGAGATAAGGGCTGTTTCCTTACGGGTACACAGGACCTCGAAATAAAGAATATTATGATACTGGACGAATAAATTCGTCCGCCGTACCACATTGACTTATGCGTTTACAGATTGAAAGGACGGTAATACAAATGGATCTTTGGTTTACGGAAAATCACAGCGACAGTGTAAGATTTTCTATAAGAGTTGACAAACAGCTTTACAGCGAGCAGAGCGAGTATCAGCGCATAGACGTGTTTCAGTCGCTCGAATTCGGCAGACTGCTTGCGCTTGACGGATATGTAATGATAACGCAGAAGGACGAATTCATCTATCACGATATGATAGTTCACGTTCCTATGGCGGTAAAGAAGGATATAAAGAACGTGCTTGTTATCGGCGCAGGCGACGGCGGTACGGTAAGGGAGCTGTGCCGTTACAGCACGATAGAGCATATCGACCTTGTCGAGATAGACAAAAAGGTCGTTGAGGTCTGCGAGGAATATTTCCCCGAAATGACCGTTTCGATGCACGACCCCAGACTTGATATACATTTTACCGACGGACTTCGTTTTGTAAGACGCAAGCAGGGCGAATATGACCTTATAATAGTGGATTCTACCGATCCGTTCGGACCGGGCGAGGGACTTTTCACACCCGAGTTCTACGGAAACTGCTACAACGCACTGACCGATACAGGCGTGCTTGTGAATCAGCACGAAAGCCCGTTCTATGTAAATGACGCAAAGGCTATGTGCAGGGCGCACGAGCGTATAAAGTCGGTGTTCCCCGTGTGCGCCGTTTATCAGGCTCATATCCCGACATACGCAAGCGGACACTGGCTGTTCGGCTTTGCAAGCAAGGGACTTGATCCGATAAAGGATCTTGATGAACAGCACTGGAATTCACTCGGAATCAAGACAAGATATTATAACACAGAGCTTCACAAGGGCTGTTTTGCTCTGCCGAGCTATGTAAAGGAAATGCTGGAAACAGGAGAAGTTCTCGATGTGCGCCGCTGATTTCAAGAGTGCCTGCGGGAAAGCGGGGCTTGCGCTTATAATAATATTTGCGGCACGTTGTATTGCAGATGCGGCGGCGTGGCTTATAGGCACTGTTATGAGCGGATGCGACAGTCAGATAGTATCATCTGTGCAGTCGCTTTCGAGCATAATTATATTATACGGCCTTGCGATAGCGGTTACCGCAAGGGTTTTCGGTTATCGGTTTGACAAGACGGTGTACAAAAAGCCGAAAAGGCTCGGCAAGGCTATATCGTGGTTTGTACCTATGTACGGCGCAGGTCAGATAGCTAATATAATAGTGCTTGCCGTATCATTTCTGCTTATACACAATCAATCGGCGGTCGAGGATACGCTTACTCCGATAGTTTCTTCGGGAACGGGAAGCGGTGCGTGGTATCTTGCGTTTTTGTTCATACAGATGGTAATTCTTGCTCCTTTGTTTGAGGAATACTGGTTCAGAGGCGTTATACAGACCTCACTTATGCCTTACGGCAACGGATTTGCGATACTTGTTTCCGCTCTTTGCTTCGGTATGGCACACGGAAATATACACCAGTTCTGCTATACGTTTATAGTGGGTATCTGCCTTGGATATGTGAGATATGCGACAGGCAGTATTATGCCGACAACTATAATGCACGCAATGTTCAACTCGATAGCGGCAATAGCCGTTGTTGCGGTCAAAACCGACACGTTTGTGACGGCGATGTCAAAGGTGCAGAAGGGAAGCCCTGTGACAAGCGGTGAGGAAGCCTATCTTACTGTGCTGATGATCTATGTTGCGCTTGTGCTGATAGTTGCTCTTGTGGGTATGGGTGCGGCTATAGGAAAGCTGAAGAACAACCGCCTTTACCGTCCGGTAAATAATTATCCGGAGCTTTCAAAAAAGCAGAAATTTGCCGCAATTGCAAAGAATCCGATTTTTATCGTGGGATTTCTTGCGTGTACTGCGTATATAATAGTTGTGATGATTATTTAACGAAAGGACTCTGTTAAAATGCAGAAAAGCCTTATTGCTGTCATAGCGGACAGATACAGACAGCAGGATTTTGATGCGCTTACTTCGAAGGACGACCTGAAGCCTGCGGATATACGCAGGATATGCTTTGATCTGGGAATAGCACTTATCATATCCGTGCTGTTTCAGAAGGTAATATTTGTTGCGATGGTGTTTTTGCTCAGGGGCTTTGTGAGTGCAGGACTTGACACGGGCAGTACACTGTTTACTGTACTGAATTACACGTTCAGCAATATATCGACATATCTGCCGAAAATACTGGCATTCGGTGCGGTCTATCTTAAATACCGACCGCTGAGGCGGCTTGATACCCAGTATGAAAACAAGTCATATTATCCGCTTATATTTATCCCTGCGATGTTTGCCTTTGCAATGTGGGGAAGTAATATAACCACCTGCATAAACTATATTCTTCAGCTTCTGTTCGGAGTGGGAGAGATAGAGAATGTGATGGACGCTATTGCGCCGTCGAGCTTCTCATCGGGCGTTGTAACGCTGATATTTACCGCATTCGTTGCGCCGGTATTTGAAGAAATGATATACCGTCACTTATTGCTCCGTTCGCTGAAGCCCATAGGCGATACACCTGCAATTATCCTGTCGGCGCTGATATTCGGGCTTGCTCACGGAAATTTCGACCAGTTTGCGTATGCGTTTTTAAGTAGCGTGATCTTCGGACTTATGGCGGTGAGATATGACTCGATAATTCCCGGAATGGTGCTTCATCTGATAAACAACTTCTTTGTTACGGTCATAACGTATCAGAAACAGCTCACGGGCATCGGCGGTTTATGGGACGGCCTTGTAAATGCGGCGGCGGCACTGGGAAACATTATCGTGAATATCTCCTACTTTGCGGCACCGTTCGTGGCGGTACTGCTTGCGTTCTGCGGAGCGGCAAGGCTTGCACCTGTCGGAGGAGAGCATAAGTACAAGAAGCTACTGGCGGTATTTTCTCCGGTGCTTGTTGTAGCAATGGTCGTAATGCTGTTGCAGTTTAATTGAAAATAACGGCGGAATGTGGCTTCACATTCCGCTTTGCTATACCGATTTTCTTGTATGCAACGCAAAGTAGCACAGAAAAACAACGATTGTAAGCATATGTTTATTGCGGCTACTCAAAAAACGGGGTATGATATAGCTGTTCACAAAAGCCAAACGAAAACAGGAGGAAGACAATATGGATTTCAGCGAAAAGTTAAAGCAGATAAGAAAGAGCGAGGGCAAGCCGTTACTTGGCTATTATGACAAATTTTGTTGGGTATGTTTCACAAAATATCAGGGCAAACCTTGATTTTTGCATAGTATATGTGATATTCTAACAATAGAGAATTTATTTCTTTATTAAAAATAAAACGGAGGTACTTATGAAAAAGAAAAAACATTTATTCACTGTTTTACTATTAGCAATTTCACTACTCTCAACAAACATACCTGTATATGCACAAGGAAACGGAAACGCCGATAACGAAAACAGCACAAATGAAGAAAGCTTTGAAGAAGCTGACAGAAATCTTATGAAAGACTTATTGCCGGGCGATCTGGATCTTGTTGAACTGTCGAATAAGGAGCTTGAAGACTATGAGATACCCGAAGTTATATCTGCAAAGGATATAAAGGAAAAGGAACACGCAAACCGTTTATTTGCACAGGAAACAGATGATTATTCGATAGTGTATCAGAATAAAGACGGCTCAAAAACAATGTACTATTTTGATGAGCCTGTAAAGTACACCGATGAAAACGGAACTGTGTGTGATAAAAGCACAAAGCTGTCTGAATCGGACAAAGACGGTTATGCATTTGTAAGTGCGGATAATAATATAAACGTATATATGCCCGAACAGCTCGACAACGAAACAGGCATTATCGTTAAAAGTGGCGAATATACCATAGAAATGTCACCTGTCGATTCGGATAAGGCGGATGTATCGGATATTATAACCGAAACAGAAAACAAATATGACGAACACGACATAGTTGAATATACCGATGTGTTCGGGGTCGATACAACAATAGAATACAGCGCACAGCTCAACGGGGTAAAAGAGAATATCATACTTGACAGATATAACGGAAAGAATGAGTTTTCTTTTGACGTTGATACGAACGGTCTTGTTCTCAGAGAAGAGGACGGTTATTTTTCAATCGTTGACGATGAAATAAATGAGGTTGTCGGTACTGTCAGTGAGGTTATATTATTTGACAGCTCAAACGGCGAAAACACGATAGTACCGCAGGGATATGTTACGGGATATACGGCAGTACAAAACGACGACGGAAGATATACAATAACTATAACTCTTGATAACGAATGGCTTGAAAATGAAGCCGTATATCCGGTTGTAATAGACCCGACAATCAAAATCAACACGAGCGGAAGCGGAAGTTCAAAAACAATACTTGACGCTCCTGTATACAGCAAGAAGAGTACAACAAACTTCGGTTCGTATTCTATAGGTACAGTAGGTTATCAGGACAGTACATACGGTGCAGGCAGACTTATAATGCGATTCCCGGGTCTTGACAGCAATGAAACGTATAAAAGTCTTAAAGTAAGTGAGATAGAGAGCGTTAAGTTGTATATGTATGAGGGTACGGGAAATTCCGGCACTTCTACATTGCAGGTAAGATTTTCGCTTAATGATTCAGGTTGGAGCGAAAGTTCGCCCATATACGCTAACACAAAAGCAAACGGTAAGGTGATGAGTACTACTACAATAAAAAAGAGCGGTGTTTGTTCTTTTGATTTTACCGAATTAGCAATAGCAAGCAAGTATGCCGGATACGATATAAAAAAGGGCATAGTTATAACCAATGCCAATGAAACAAATGCGTCACTACGCCGCTCTTTCTATATGACTGAGTACAGCAGTTCCAAACCGAGAGTTGTTGTAGAGTGGAATCCTGTTATTGACGGTATGGCGTATGTGTTTAAGACGAGTAGTTCAAAATGTATTGAATGCTTTGGAGATTCAATATTAGAAAACGATATAACTACAAATGGATATAACAGCAACGAATATATTAATCCGGATCAAATTTGGATAACAAAAAAATCTCTCGCAGGCGGTTATTTAATCTATTCTGCAAAGAATAGTAGTGATGCTATATATGCAACCCTTAACGATAGTGTAGCAATATACAAATGCACATCGGAAATAAATCTGTATTATTGTTGGGATTTTGAAAGAATAACCTCAAGCACCTACGCAATTAAAAATAAGTATAGTAGTAAATGGCTATATAAAAAATCTGACGGTAGCATTGCCCTTACTGATAATCAAGCCAACCGACTGATATTTACCAAAGCAACCAGTAATTATCCATCAAGCTGGAAAGGCGGGTATTCGGGGCAGTCCGGTACATATAAGCTCAATATCATATTTAGCAATCAAACAGATTACAATGATTTGGCAAATGCAGAGGAAGCATGGAATGGAATATGTGATAAAGTATGTGTAAAAGCATATCCGCCTAACTCTAATCCAAGCACAGGATTAAATGTAACTGTTGCAAGAAAGAACTTATCAACAGCAGGTATCGAAAATGCTTCTACTGCCTATGCGGTTTTCCTGCCTAACTCTACCGCAACAAATTATATTAAAACTCAAAATGATATAACTATAGAATGTAACAAAAATTGGAGCAATGGCGTAATATTTATTAACATAGACAAAGAAGGGTTTTATTCTCTCAATAACGAAAAACGAAGTTCTACTATTACGCATGAAGTCGGACATGCTTTAAAGCTTTGTCATAGTGATGACACAACATCACAGGGTAATAGATTTGGCGTTGTTACATTGATGAGTAACGATTCTTCAACTGTAAATAAAGACATCACGTTATACGACAAATCAAGTTTAATAAAAAAATGGAGGGAAATGACATGAAAAAACTAACCAAAACAACAGCTCTAATCTTATCGGCACTTATGTTATTCGGCTGTGCAAGTAACTCTGCACAAAGCAATGTAGGTGATACTACGCTGCCGAGCGAAAGTTCGGTTACTGACAGTAAAAATGAAAGTTCAGGCGAAAGCTCGGCTACAGAAAACAGCTCTGTAACTGATAATACAAGCAAGGAAAGTGAAGAAAACCTTGTAAAGAATATCGAGGGGTATCAGACGTTTTCGTATGATTCTTCTGTGTATGAGATTACAAATTATAACAAGTATAATAAAAAGCTTATTTCACCGTATGATTTTGGGAAATCGTTTGAACCAAATTATACAAATTTCAAAAAAATTCTGAATTCTCCGGTAGGCGTTAAGTGCCACGTAGCAGGTGATAGTTATTATATATTGGAAGGTAAATGCGGAGATGTTGAATTTTACCGTGACGAACGTGACAAAGGCGTCTATACTTGTATTTATACTCCGATTATTATCGATGAAATCATTGATGATTTCGGTGTTAAAACCGACTATAACACAGGAGATATTGTATATGTAATGGAAGATTACTGCATTTACGAATCTTATAACGGAAACGAACCTCTTGCATGGATTGATAAAAGCATCAAAAGCAACGAACGCGATTTAAACAATGCTTCAGACAGTTATACAGAGGAATTATTAAAACGGTTAATTGAAACAGAGAAAGAATATCGTAAGTATCTTTCATCAAATAAAGTTGTAACAGCTACCAAAACTGTTTTATTAGAAAAAGGGCAGTCGTATTTAATGGTTCTGGATAAGAAATCAAACGGATTTGTGTTTGACAATAACCAATATGTCAAAAATTATACTTTGGTTTTCGACCTCGAAAATGATGCACCGAGAGTGTATATGAGCGAGGAAGAAGATGCGGACTATTTCAAGTATTATCCTTGTTATGCAGACCAGTGGAAGAAACTTAAAGAAAAGTACGGGGATTATTTCAAGAAATAACGCGGAACTACAAAATCGAGGTAATCAATCATGAAAAAACTAACTAAAACAACAGCACTGATCTTATCGGCACTTATGTTATTCGGCTGTACAAGTAACTCTGCAACCGGCAGCGTTGGCGATACTACTCCGCCTGTGGAAAATTCGGTCACTGACAGTAAAAATGAAAGCTCGGCTACAGATAACAGCTCTGCAACTGATAATACAAGCAAGGAAAGTGAAGAAAACCTTGTAAAGAATATCGAGGG
>ERZ859980.540-NODE-540-length-22838-cov-1.666418_pt1 | contig 22838 bp, 21 predicted proteins | sample MGYA00509984_ERZ859980 | MGnify/ENA primary metagenome ERZ859980 (study PRJEB30046, sample SAMN00715173) | human gut metagenome | study: EMG produced TPA metagenomics assembly of the A metagenome-wide association study of gut microbiota in type 2... | reverse complement strand
ACAATTAAGTGATTGCAAATAAGGAAATCCGCATGATAACCAAATTATATTTTAGGCATTTGTATTTATTAATAACAAATAGAGGAAAATATGATATTAGAAGAATTTATCGGGAAGTATCAAATAAATTTAACAAAACAACAACTTGAAGGGGTTACATCAATTGAGATGCCAACCCTTCTTTTAGCTGTGCCGGGAAGTGGAAAAACAACTGTTTTAGTATACAGATTGGGCTATATGATATATTGCAAAAACATAATGCCGGAAAAAATTCTCACACTTACATATACAGTGGCAGCTACAATTGAAATGAGAAAAAGATTTGCTGGAATTTTTGGCGAAGAAATGGCATCAAGACTTGAATTTAGGACCATTAACGGTGTATGTGCCAAAATAATACATTATTGTGGAGTAAGACTGGGAATTAAGCCATATAATTTAATTCCAGATGAAGGTTTTAAAGTGAAGCTATTAACAGCAATCTATCAACATATACAGGGTAGCTATCCTCTTGAAAGTGATGTTCAGAATCTTATAACACTGATTACTTATGCAAAAAACATGATGTTATCAAAAAAAGAGATAGAGAAATTAGGAAATCAGGAGAAGATAAAATTATTAGAAATTTATGAAATGTATAACAGGGAGTTAAGCAGAAAATCATTAATGGACTATGATGACCAAATGGTTTACGCCCTGAATCTTCTTAAATCAATACCTGAAATTCTTGAATATTTTCAGGAAAAATATCAGTTTATTTCTGTTGACGAAGCACAGGACACTTCAAAAGTTCAACATGAAATCATTAGAATACTTGGAGGCAAATACAAAAACATCTTTATGGTAGGAGATGAGGATCAAAGTATTTACGGTTTCAGAGCTGCATATCCCGAAGCGTTGTTGGAATTTGAAAAAACATATCCTAACGGAAAGATTCTCTTAATGGAAGAAAACTTTAGATCTAATGGTGAAATTGTTGTGGCAGCAGACAGGTTTATTCAAAAAAATACTCTGCGACATAAAAAGAAAATGAAGGCTTTTAGACCAAACAATAATAAAATTAGATTAATCGACATAAAAACAAGAAAAGGGCAGTACAAATATTTAGAGAAAGTAGTAACAGATTGTGAAAATGAAACAGCTGTGTTGTACAGGGACAATGAAAGTATTTTGCCGGTAATAGATTTGCTAGAGCAGAATAAAATTCCATACAAAATAAAAAATAAAGATTTAACTTTTTTTACTAACAGGATTGTAATGGATATTGAAAACATAATTAATTTTTCAAAAGACCAGACAAACACAGAATTGTTTTTGCAGATTTATTTTAAAATAAATACTTATGTGGGAAAAGTCGTTGCTGAAAAAGCTTGCGTAATTAGCAAAGAAAAAAATATTTCCCTACTAGATGCAGTTCTTCAGTGTCCACAGACACCTAAAGGAACGGTGAAAAGCGTAAAAGAGATTAAGTTGCATATGAAAAATCTCGCAAACGAAAATGGTGCCAGTGGTCTTTTTAGAATTATAAATGCAATGGGCTATAAAGACTATCTTGAAAAAAATCATATGAAAGATGGTAAGCTGGAAATATTGCAGACAATAGCACAGAATCAAACGTCAGTATTTGATTTTGTAGCTCGTTTGAAAGAATTGGAACAACTTATAAGAAATAAAGAAAATGACGCTAGCTGTAATCTGATTTTCTCCACAATGCATTCCAGCAAAGGTCTGGAATTTGATAATGTGTATATAATGGATGCGATAGATGGTGTTTTTCCTGAATTATACCAGGGAAAAAAGCAACAGATGAAGAAATAAAAATATATGAGGAAGAAAGACGTTTATTTTATGTTGCCGTAACAAGGGCGAAAAATAATCTTTGTATTTTTTCAAAAAAAGGCAGTAATACTTTTATTTGTGAATTGTTAGGGACAAAAGCACCAACCGCTAAAGTAGAAAACACATCAATAGTTACAAATATGGAAAGAAAAAGGTCTGGTAATATAGGAAAAAGCAAACCATATGACTACAAAAACTCAAAAAAAGGTTATAAAGCATCAAGTAAAATTATTACAGAATCAGAATACTGGGATAAGTACGAAGAAATAAAAAACACAGGAAAAATAGAGCACAAAACTTTGGGAAAAGGCGTGGTTAAAAAGATTTCAGGGGACACAATTGAAGTTGAATTTGAAAATAAAACAAGCAAAATGAAACTGAAATTTTTAATGGAAAAGGATTTACTACGATAAATAAAGGGACATTATTTAAAAATTGTCACAAAAATATTAAAAAATATCAAAAAATCTGTGCAAAATTTAACCTTGCAAGATTCGACAATAAGTGATAAAACATAAAAAGACAAACAAATAACAAGTTGCGTTGAAAGGGATACATTGCAAAGAGTAGCTTGATTACAGAGAACCGAGGTAGCTGAGAATCGGAAGAATAGCCTTGTTGTAACATCACCCTGGAGCATCTCTCCTAAAGCTTTTAGTTAGTAGGCAGGGACGTGTTCTTCACGTTACAGAAGAAGCTGTTTATACAGACAGCATTAAGTGGTGATAATTAGCAATAGTTATCTCAAACAAAGTGGTACCACGGAAATGATTTATCCGCCTTTGTTGTCCTAGGACAACAAAGGCGTTTTTATTTTTTTATTACAGTGTTGCAATAGGTAAATGCACCTGTGCTTGCACAAAGGTGCATTTACCTATTGACAACACGCCCCACAAATGAGCATAAAAGCACGACGAAGTCGGGCGATATGCGAATGTGTGGGTTGGATTGCGGGAGTGCGAAGCACGTAGCAATCCAAGTAATAAAAAATATTAGATTGCACAAAGCAATCTAAATAATAAGAAATATTAGATTGCACAAAGCAATCCAAATAATAAAGAAGAAGAGAGGTAATACAAATGAATGGAATCTTAATGATGGTGATTGCAATCGTAGTTCTTGGAGGAGCATATCTTCTCTACGGTCGCTATCTTCAGAAAAAGTGGGGAATTGATCCTAACGCAAAAACTCCAGCGTATGAAATGGAAGATGGAGTTGACTATGTGCCAGCTGATACAAACGTAGTATTTGGACATCAGTTTGCATCTATCGCAGGTGCAGGCCCAATTAACGGTCCTATTCAGGCAGCAATTTTCGGATGGTTACCGGTTTTATTATGGATACTTATAGGTGGTGTATTCTTTGGAGCTGTTCAGGATTTTGCATCAATGTACGCATCAGTAAAAAATAAAGGTCGTACAATTGGTTATATTATCGAAGAATATATTGGAAAATTAGGAAAGAAATTATTCTTATTATTCTGCTGGTTATTCTGTATTTTAGTAGTTGCAGCATTTGCAGACGTTGTAGCCGGAACATTTAACGGCTTTACAGTACCTACAGTAGCAGGTGAAGCTGTAAAGAAAGTTGCAGCAAACGGTGCAGTAGCAACAACATCAATTCTATTTATATTTGAAGCTGTTGCATTAGGTATGATTTTAAAATATGGAAAATTACATAAATGGATTAACACAGCAATAGCAATTGTTATGTTAATAGCAGCAGTTGTAATTGGCTTAAACTTCCCAATTTACTTAACAAGAGAAACATGGCACATTTTAATTTTTGCTTACATTTTTGTTGCCAGCGTAGTTCCTGTTTGGGCATTATTACAGCCTAGAGATTACTTAAACAGTTATTTGTTAATATTTATGATTGTAGGTGCTGTTATCGGTGTATTTGTTTCAAATCCATCATGTAACTTACAGGCATTTACAAGCTTTAATGTAGATGGACAGTATATGTTCCCAATTTTATTTGTAACAATCGCATGTGGTGCTGTATCAGGTTTCCATTCACTTGTTTCATCAGGTACAGCTTCAAAGCAGATTAAAAATGAAAAGAACATGTTACCAGTATCATTTGGTGCAATGCTTATGGAAAGTATGCTTGCAGTAATCGCATTAATCGCAGTTGCTTCATTTGCAAAAGGCGAAGCAGCAGCACAGGGCTTAACAACACAGCCACAGATTTTCGCAGGTGCAATCGCAAACTTCTTATCAGTTATTGGTTTGCCACATAGCTTAGTATTTACATTAATTAACTTAGCAGTTTCAGCATTTGCTTTAACATCACTTGATTCAGTAGCAAGAGTTGGTCGTCTTTCATTCCAGGAATTCTTCTTAGATGAAGGAGTAACAGAAGAAAATATGACACCATTCCAGAAGGTAGTAACAAACAAATATTTTGCAACAATCATTACATTGGTACTTTCATTCTTACTTGCAAAAGTTGGTTATGCAGAAATTTGGCCATTATTTGGTTCAGCAAACCAGTTATTATCAGTTCTTGCTTTAGTAGCATGTGCAGTATTCTTGAAGAAAACAAAACGTCAGGGTTGGATGTTATGGGTACCTATGTTCTTCATGATGGCAGTAACATTTACAGCTCTTGGAATGACAATTTACAAATTAGGTGGCGCATTCCTTTCAACAGGATTAACACTTGGAAACACATTGCAGTTAATCTTTGCAATTTTACTTTTAATCCTTGGTGTAATCGTTGCAGTACAGGGTGTTAAGAAATTATTCGAAAAGAATACAGAAAAAGCAGTTGCATAGGGCAACAGTTATAATTAAATAAAATAATAAGCGAAAGCGTAAATTCTATACTAATTTCAAAATTTTAAAATAGTTTGATTTTGGAAAGGTATAAAGAATTTACGCTTTTTCTATTCAAAATATTAACTGCAAATAATTTGGCATGTAAATTGAATTTATTGACATAAAAAATACACATTGTTAGAATAATTATCAGAAAAAAATCTATATAAGGGTTTACATAAATACGCTTAAAAATCTAAAAGATACAGGAGAAAAAACATGAAAGAGATTAAAAAAATTGCAGTTTTAACAAGTGGTGGAGACGCACCGGGAATGAATTCAGCTGTTAGGGCGGTTGTGTTTAGTGCATTTCATCATAATATAGAAGTTGTGGGAATTTACAGAGGATATGAAGGGTTAATTGATTGGGAAACAAAAAACCTTACATTAGATGATGTGAGAAATATTAATAGTCAGGGAGGAACTTTTCTTTTAACAAGTAGAAGTGAAAGATTTCTTGAAACAAAATATAGAGAACAGGCAGCAGAAAATCTTAGAGCAAACAATGTAGATGCGTTAGTTGCAATCGGAGGGGATGGAACTCTTAGAGGCGCAATTGATTTTAAAGAACAGGGTGTCAATGTTGTGTGCATCCCTGGAACAATCGACAGAGATATTTCATGTAGCGAATACACATTAGGTTTTGATACAGCTGCAAATACTGCTACAGAGGCAATTGATAAGATAAGAGATTCTTCAATTTCCCATGGAAGATGTAGTGTTGTTGAGGTAATGGGTAGAAAAAGAGGTTACATTGCTTTATGGGCAGGGATGGCAACATCTGCAGAGGCTATCGTACTTCCTGAAAAATGGAATGGTAATTATGACACAATTACTGATGCAATAAAACAGCGACACGCAGAGGGAAGAAACAGTTACTTGGTAGTAGTTGCAGAGGGCGTTACAGATGCACCAAAACTAGCAGAAATAATTTGCGAGAAAACAGGCATAGAATCAAGAGTATCTGTGTTAGGCTACATACAGCGTGGTGGCAATCCAACAGCAAAGGACAGAATGTATGGTTCATTAATGGGTGCTTATGCTGTTGAAATTTTAACTCAAGGAAAACAAAATCGAATTGTTGCAATTAAAAATGACAAGCTTATTGATTATGATACAGCAGAAGCAATAAACATTCATAATAATATGTTAGATTCATTCCAATACGAATTGAGCTTGATGCTGTCAGATTAAAAATATAAAACCTTAATTGAAAAAGTTAACGCAACAAAATCATGGTGATTTTTAAAAAGTTGTTGCATTAACTTTTGCAGAAGAAAATGCTAGCCGCTATTTTGGTATGCAAACAATTAAGCTTTTTTCAACAGTTTTAATAGGATTATAATACATAAAATACCAGAAAAACCGAAAATACATTATTTAATGTATTGGAAAAAACTTCGATTTTGCAATGAGTTTTTCAATCAAGATTACTGATTTTATTTTCCCCCCCGCAGCTCCCTGGGAGTTAGGCTATATTTTTTCTTAAAAAGTCTGTTAAAATATGAGATATTATTAAACCCACATTTTTCGGCAACTTCTAAGACACTTAAATCGCTTTCACTTAAAAGTTTTTTTGCCTGAATTAACCGATAGTCATTTAAGTATTTAGTGAAGCTTGTGTGCAGATGTTCCTTAAAAAAGCGCATAAAGTGAGATGGGCTGTAATTACAAAAATCAGCAACTTCTTTAAGTTTAATATCTTCATAATAATGTTCATGAATATAAGAAATAATTTCCTTAACCTTCTCTTCAGATTTCTTATTATATTTGGATTGGGCAGCTTTCATATTTTGAATAAGAATATAAAAAAGTTTAAACAAATTGCTTTTTATCATAATCTGAAAACCAAAATCTCTTTTTTCACTTAATGAATCCATATTTTTTATAATGTTAGAAAAATCATCATAAAAAGAAAGTTTCGGTGTAATAAAATTTTGGATATTAATTTCACCTCTAAATAAAGGCTCAAAAAATTTTGAATTTATAATATCTTCTTTTGCAGAAAACAAAAGTTCTTTCTTAAAAATAATATTCTCATATTCCATACGTTCTCCTGAAATTTCACGTATAGAGTGTAGGTGCCCCGGGAGTACAATAATGGTATTGCCGGCTTCAACTTCATATTCAATAAAATCTAAGGTGATAAGTCCCTTTCCTTTTTGGATAACAATTAACTCAATTTCTTCATGCCAGTGAATTGGCACAGATGAAAAATCAAGCGGAATTGTACAAAGGTAAGTGTTGTATGGAAACTCATCTGTGGTATGTGATTTTTGCTCTTTATAAGTTTGAAACTCTATTGTATTCATAAAAACTCCTAATTGAAACCAGTATTTATGGAAATAATATATTGATGATAGTATTGTACAATAAAATGAGATAATATTGCAAGAATACACTAAAAAATGATGATATATTACTAATAACAAAAGACTGGTACAGTAAAGCCAGCAGGTAAAACAATAACGTAACTATTGACACCTTTTATGGTAGTGCATAAACACATCTTATAATGCATTTTAATTAAAAGGCTTTTTAAGGAAAGGGTTTTATATATGAATATTAAAGAAAGATTACAGCAGCAGTTAGGAAAAGAAATTTCACAAAGTAGTAACAGCGAAATTTATAATGGACTTTTAAACATTACACAGCAGTTAGCAGATGAAAAAGAAAGCAACGAAGGAATGAAAAAAGTTTACTATATTTCAGCAGAATTTCTTATTGGAAAATTGCTTTCAAACAACATGATTAATCTTGGCATTTACAATGAAGTAAAAGAAATGTTAGCACAGGCAGGAAAGAACATTTCAGAAATTGAAGAAATAGAAGTTGAGCCATCACTTGGTAATGGTGGTCTTGGAAGACTTGCAGCCTGCTTCTTAGATTCAATTGCAACATTAGGCCTTCCGGGCTCAGGTATTGGAATTAATTATCATTTAGGATTGTTTAAACAGGTTTTTGAAAACAATATGCAGAAAGAAACACCTAATCCTTGGATTGGTGAAAATACATGGCTCAAGAAGACAGACGTAACATATCCAGTTCAGTTTAAGGATTTTACAGTTACATCAAGAATGTACGAAATCTCAGTTACAGGTTATGAGAATAGAACTAACAAGTTAGAATTATTTGACATTGATACAGTAGATGAAAATATTGTAGGTGATGGAATTGACTTTGATAAAAATGACATAGCTAAGAACCTTACATTATTTTTATATCCTGATGACAGCGACGAGGCAGGAAGAAAATTAAGAATTTACCAGCAGTATTTTATGGTAAGTAATGGAGCAAGACTTATAATTGATGAGTGCAAGGCAAAAGGAAGCAATTTATATGACCTTTATGATTATGCAGTAATCCAAATAAATGATACTCATCCAACAATGGTAATTCCTGAATTAATTCGTTTGTTAGTTCAGGAAGGTATGTCAATAGATGATGCAATTAATGTGGTAAAGAAAACATGTGCATACACAAACCATACTATTTTGTCAGAAGCTTTGGAAAAGTGGCCAATTAGTTATTTACAGGAAGTTGTTCGCAGTTAGTACCAATTATTGAAATTTTAGATGATAAAGTAAGAAGACAGTTTGATGATGAAAGTGTTGTTATTATAGATAAAAATGATACTGTACACATGGCTCACATCGATATTCATTATGGATTTAGTGTAAATGGTGTGGCAGCACTTCACACTGAAATTTTAAAGAATTCAGAACTTAATAACTTCTACAAAATTTATCCTAGAAGTTTAATAACAAAACAAACGGAATTACATTTAGAAGATGGCTTCTTCATTGTAACAGTGAATTATCAGACCAGATTCAGGCATGGATAGGTGATGGATTTAAGAAGGATGCAATGGAACTTAAGAAACTTGAAAGCCTTATGGATAATCAGGATGCTTTAAACAAATTGCTTGAAATTAAGGCTGATAATAAGAATAAGTTGAAAAAATATTTAGCTGACACACAGGGAATTAATTTAAATGAAAATTCAATTTTTGATATTCAAATTAAACGTTTACATGAATATAAACGTCAGCAGATGAATGCTTTATATGTTATTCACAAATATTTAGAAATAAAGAAAGGTAACAAACCTGAAACTCCAATTACAGTAATTTTTGGCGCAAAGGCTGCCCCTGCTTACATTATTGCTAAGGATATTATTCATTTGATTTTATGTTTACAGAAAATCGTAAACAATGATCCGGAAGTTAGCCCTTACTTAAATGTAGTAATGGTTGAAAATTATAATGTAACATTAGCAGAAAAACTTATTCCTGCCTGTGATATTTCAGAACAGATTTCATTAGCATCAAAAGAAGCAAGCGGTACAGGAAACATGAAGTTTATGCTTAATGGAGCAGTAACTTTAGGAACTGAAGATGGCGCAAATGTAGAAATTCACCAATTTGTAGGAGATGACAACATTTACATTTTTGGTGAATCAAGCGATGAAGTTATTGAACATTATGCTAAGTCTGATTATGTTTCAAGAAATTATTACAAAAGCAACGAAAAAATAAAAGAAGCTGTTGATTTTATTACAAGCGATGAAATGTTAAAGGTTGGTAATAGAGAAAATCTTGAAAGATTAAAAAATGAACTATTAAACAAAGACTGGTTTATGACATTTCCTGATTTTGACCAGTATGTTGAAACAAAAGAAAAAGCTTATGCAGAATACAACAATAGAATGGAATGGGCTAAGAAAATGCTTGTAAATATTGCAAATGCAGGATTCTTCTCATCAGATAGGACTATTGAACAGTACAATGAAGATATTTGGAAATTAAAATAAGTTAAAAATTATATAATTTAAGAAAAAATACGATGCAATAAATTTGTTGCATCGTATTTTTATTGTCATTTTTTATTTAGATTTTTTTATTAGCTGTAATGTTAGTATGCAAACATAAACGCCTATTATCATAAATGGCAAAAATGTTATAGTTTGAAATACTTCGAAGCCAACAACCGCAGCTACAATCTGAAGCACTATGGCTACAATAGTATCAATATAACTAGATGCCTCTAAAATCCATATTACATTTAATCCGACTACAATGCCTAAAACCAGCATAATAATTGAACACCATACAAATTGATATGTAGCATTATATGTAGTGCTTACCTTGGCCTCTACCATATAGTTTAATTTCTGAGCAATTATTACTGCTATTGCTAAAATCAAACTTGATAAAATAGTTTTGAATTTCATAGCTTTCCTCCTTTTTCAATAACTCAATATTTGTATAAGCTTAAAAAATTAAACTGTATTAACCATATCGCTATATGCTTATATGGTCAAGAATAAACTGACAAATGTAAAAAAAACGACATAAATCTGATTGTGGATGCATTAAGAAGGTAATCAATTCCCTTCTGGAATTGGTTAAAAAATAAGAATATATAAATTACATGTCTCATATACTTAAAAAGTGTAACCATAATAGTTTATAAAATAATGTTAAAGGGTTTTAACTTCATAAGATTGCTTATAAGGTTCATAAAAAGATTTAAAAAGGTGTAAATTTTAATAGTCGAAGATTTTACACCTTTTTGTAAGATTTACATCTGTTTAAAAACTATTTTAAATGATACTATTTGGTTATCACACAAAGGGATGAAAAATTTTTAAAGAAAGAGGAGGAGAATTAGTATGAGAAAAAAATTTTTATCAACTGTGCTTGCGTTGACTATGGTTGTTACTATGGCTGTTGGATGTGGAAAGAGTGCAGACACAAACAGTAGTGCAAAGAAGGGAGACGACAAGGTTACTCTCAAGGTGTTCACAAATCTTCCAGACAGAAAGAATGGTCAGGGTCTTGTTGAACAGCAGATTATTGATGAGTATATGAAGGAAAACAAAAACGTAACTATTAAGGTTGAAGCTTTAGATGAGGAAGCTTACAAAACAAAGTTCAAGGCTTATTCAATGGAAGGTATGCCGGATGTTGTTAGTATTTGGGGACAGCCTTCATTCTTAGATGAAGTTCTTGATGCAGGAGTTTTAGCTGAGTTAAATGAAGATGACTACAAAGATTACGGATTCATTTCAGGTTCATTAGATGGCTTTAAGAAAGATGGAAAATTATATGGTCTTCCAAGAAACACAGACGTTGCAGGTTTCTATTATAATGAAAAAATGTTTAAGGAAAATGGATGGACAGTTCCAAAGACATATGATGAATTGTTAGAACTTGCTAAGAAGATTAATGATAAGGGAATTATTCCTCTTGCAATGGATGGTGGAGATGGATGGCCAATGGCTGTTTACCTTTCAGACATTCTTTACAAATTAACAGGTTCTGATTATTCAAGTACTGTTTCAGATGCAATTAAGAAGGGTGACTTCTCAGATGCAAATATTAAGAAGGCTACAGAAATTTTAAAGCAGACAGCAGATGCTAAGATGTTCCAGAAGGGATATGACTCACAGGATTACGGAACAGCGCAAAACCTTTTCACAAACGGACAGGCAGCTATGTTCTACATGGGTAGTTGGGAAGCTTCAATGGCATTAAATGAAGACATTCCTAAGGAAATTAGGAAAACATCAGAGTATTTACAATGCCAATAATTGACGGTGGCAAAGGAAAAGCTACAGACATTGCAGCTTGGAATGGTGGTGGATACGCAGTATCTTCAAAATCAGAACACAAAGAAGAAGCTATTAAATTCTTAAATTATATGTATCAGCCAGATAAACTTTCAAAGTATGGTTGGGAAAACGGAGTTGGAATGTCAGCTCAGGATCAGTCAGCATACATGACAGGAAAAGAAACAAAATTACAGATGCAGTTTGTTGATGCAGTAAACAATGCAACAAGCTTATCAGGAACACCTATTAACGATTGCGGTCCTTCAACATTTAAGACAAGTATTGAAAGCGAAATTCAGAGCGTTTCAAATGGAAGCAAGAGTGTTGATGACTTCTTAAAGATAATTGGCGATTCATGTAAATAAAAAAGAAACATAAATAATTATTGAAAATCTACATATGACCGCCAGAGAATTATCCCTGACGGTCATATCTATCTAAAAAGATAGGGGAAGGAGAATGAGGTGAAGAAATTATATGGTAATAAACTTGTAATTTTAAGCTTAGTATTGCCAGGGCTGTTATTATTTGTTTTTGCAATATTAGCACCTATATGTTTAAGTGTGTACTATGGTTTTACAGACTATTCAGGAATGGGAACAGCAGATTTTATCGGCTTGGCAAATTATAAAGAATTATTGCACGATAAGGCATTTGCAATATCACTTAGAAACTCTTTGTTATTAGCAATTGGTTTTATCTGCATACAGCATCCACTTGCCATGATTGTAGCAGCAGTATTAGATAAACTTGGAGGAAAAGGGGAAAATTTCTTTAGATGCGTTTACTTCATTCCAAATGTAATTTCTGTTGCGGTAATTGCTTACCTTTGGAAATTTATTTACAATCCTGACTTTGGGTTATTGAACAACATAATTAAAGCATTTGGCGGAAAAGGTGACATAAACGGTTCGGCACGGACACAGCTATTTGGTCAGTGCTTATAGTATTAATCTGGCATGGATTTGGTTGGGGAATGTTAATTTACTACACAGGAATTAAAAACATTGATCCTACTTTATATGAAGCAGCCGCTATTGATGGAGCTTCACAAACACAGACATTTTTAAGAATAACACTTCCATTAATGAAGCCGGTTATTCAGGTAAACGTAACAATGGCGGTTATTTCAGCCTTAAAAAAGAAATGGAAACAGTATATTTGTTGACAAACGGTGGACCTGGAAACAGCACACAGTTTGCTGCAAACTATTTATACCAGCAGGCGTTTAAAGCTTTCAAATACGGATATGGTAATGCCATTGGTGTTGTATTCATTATTATCTGTTTAATAGTTACAGTGCTTTTGAATAAAGTATTTGAAGACAAAGATGTTGCAAAGTTAAAAAGACAACAAAGACAGAGAATAAGAAAGGTAAGGGAGGTATAGTATGAAGACAGCAGGAAAGAAACAGAAAAAAATCACAAAACCTATTTTGTGGATTGTGCTGATTATAATAGCAATTATACAGATATTCCCTCTTATCTGGCTTATAGATTTTTCATTGGCGAGCAGCAATGAAATGTTTACAAGTGGACTTTTAATCATACCGAAAAAAATACAATGGGGAAATTATGTAAAAGCTTTTGTAGATGGACACTTCCTATTATATTTCAAAAATAGTATACTTATAAATGTGCTTGCGGTAGTAATAGTAGTTTAGTATCCATAATGACAGCATTCGCCTGTAGAAGAATGCGCTGGAGACTTAGCGGTTTTACTAAAACATTATTATTAATGGGAATGATGATTCCTATTCACGCAACACTGCTTCCAAACTATAAGATATATAGTCAGTTGGGATTAACCGATACTATTTGGGCATTGCTTATTCCTTATGTAGCATTCTCATTGCCACAGGGATTATTCTTAATGACAAGTTTTATTGACCAGATACCATTAGAATTAGAAGAAGCCGCTATTATGGACGGTTGTGGTATTTACAGAATTATTTTTAGAATAATAACACCTATGTTAAAACCATCAATTGCAACAGTTGCGATTATGGCATTCCTTAACAACTGGAATGAATTCATGATGGCTAGTACATATTTAAGTTCACCAAAATGGAAAACACTTCCATTCTCGGTGTTAGAATTTACAGGGCAGTATTCTTCTAACTATGCTGTACAGTTTGCGGTTATGGCATTAACAGCAGCGCCGGCAGTAATTGTCTATATTATCTTAAATAAGCATATCACAAAGGGTGTAGCTATGGGAGCCGTTAAGGGTTAAAGATATTATAATAATGTTCCGATGAACGTTAAGCTATCTAAAGTCTAAAATTTTAGATGATATAGCGAGGGAAGAAACAATATGAAAAGATTAAAGCAGTGGGTCAGCAAACTAAGTGTAAAGAAAAAGTTGATTTTTTATGGGTATTTAATTATAACCCCTGTTTTAGTAGCAGTATGTATTGTACTTGTAATTTACAATTACAATAATCAAATTAACAAAGTATTAGAAAAAGACATATCAGGCATTAATACACTATCGGAAAGTATTAATGTGTTACAAACGGAAATAAAAGATTTCTCAACGTATATATGCATTAATGGCGATATTAATGCACTCCTAAAGACTACTGATTGTAGTAGCAAAAATCAAAATGCAAAGTTGTGGCTTGAAGAGGCACCGATGCAGATAATTCAGGACATGATGGCTATAAAAGGAAACATTCGTACAGTAGCTATCTATCCTGAAAATGGGATAAGATCATATTTAAGATGTATGGATGGAAGTTCATATATTGCTAACAAAAAGACAGTACAAAGTACAAAAACATATAAAGATGCTTTTACAAAATGTGAAAACGGTATGATGTGGAAAAGTGTCAGCAAAGGTTACGGAGATACTTTTTCAACCAATCGTTCAGATAAGATCGTATTGTATAGAAAAATAGTGGATCTTGCTCATAATAAAAATTTAGGTTACCTTGTTATTGGTACTAATAAGGAGCCTTTCACCAGACTATGCGAAAGCATAGTTGATGGTGATGAGACAGGTATTGTGGTCATTGACAAAAACGGTGGTGAAATAGCCGGTGCCGGAAAAATCAATAAAGATGTACACAAATATCTATTAAGCAAGAAATTTGTTAATCAGAAATACAATACTAGAGAAGAACATTTTTCATACAGGAATTATGAAATAATATGTAGTCAAATGGGATTAAACTCAAGTATTATCTGTAAGGTAGTTCCAAAGTATAGCATGCAGATGCAGGCTTATGACATAGCATACATGCCTATTTTACTTTTAGTTGGAATGCTTGCAGGTCTATTGCCATTGTTGGTGATTATTTCTAATATTTTCACAAAGCCTTTAAGACAGGTGAGTGAAGCCATTAGAAAATTTGCCAAAGGTGATTTTAATCAGCAGGTGGAAGTATCTACAAGTGATGAAATCGGTGAAGTGGCAAGGTGTTTTAACAAAATGGTTGGAGATATAGAAAAATTAATTAACGAAAACTATGTAATAACTCTGAAAGAAAAAGAAAGTGAGTTAGCAGCACTACAATCTCAAATCAACCCCCATTTTTTGTATAACACATTGGATTCATTGTATTGGCAGGCAACGGAAGCCGGAGATGATGATATAGCAGAAAGCGTTTACGCATTGTCCCAGTTGTTCAAATTGGTTTTAAGCAAAGGACAGGTGTAATAACTGTAGGTCAGGAAATAGAACTGGTGCCAGATATTTGCAAATTCAAAAAATGAGATTTTCAAAGCGACTAAATTATAACATTAGTGTTGATGAAAACATTAATAAAGCAAAAATTCCAAAGCTTATTATTCAGCCTTTTGTTGAAAATGCAATTGTACATGGTTTTGAAAATGTAAGTAAACCATGTGAATTAAATCTTTCAGGAAAAAGAGAAGGAGAATTCTTACATTTTGAAATAGAAGATACGGGAATTGGAATGAGCAAGGACCAGATACAGGAAATCTGGAAACAGGAAACAGACAAATATGCAAAGCAAAGAATTGGTCGATATGCTATTAAAAACATAAAAGAGAGACTTGAATTAAAATATGGAGATAATTTTAAATTAGAAATTAATAGTAAAATCGGAGTTGGAACAACGGTAATTTTGATATTGCCTTATGAAGGGGAGGAAGTATAGTGTCAGTAAAATTATTAGTAGCTGATGATGAAGATACAATAAGACGAGGAGTTGTAAAATACTTACAGTTGCACACAGACAGGTTTGACAAAATATATGAGGCAGAAAACGGACAGGAAGCTATAGACGCTGTATTAAAGTTTCAGCCGGATATGATTTTGTTAGATGTGCAGATGCCATTAAAAAACGGAATTGAAGTAATGAAAGAAGCTATAAAGGCAGGACTTAATCCAGTAATTATAATACTAAGTGGATATGATGAATTTAAGTATGCACAGCAGGCATTAAAGTATGGAGCAAAAGAATATTTGCTTAAACCTACAAGAGCAACAGACATCTTAGAGTGTCTTAACAGATTGGCAGATAAGTATATTGGAAAAGAAGAAAAAATTAAGATAACCGGAGAAGGGAAGCAGACAAATCATTTAGTAAATCAGGCTTTTGAATATATTGCTGAAAACTATGCTGAAAATTTATCGCTTGCAGAAGTGGCAGAACAGCTTGGAATATCAGGAGGATATTTGTCATCTTTATTTAATCAGAACGTACATTGTGGTTTCGTGGATTATATCAATACTGTTCGTGTGGACAGGGCATGTTGCTATTTGGAACAGGATTATTTGAAAACATATGAGATTGCATACAAAGTTGGATTTAATGATGAAAATATTTCTCAAAAGTCTTTAAGAAAATAAAAGTGTTTCCCCAAAGCAGTATAGAATTGGCAAAAGAGAGGGGCTTGTATAGAAATTAAGATAACGGAACGGAGATAATTATGAAATTAAATTTAATAACAACTACATATAAGGATAATGTAAAGAAAACAGTAAATGAAAATATTACTTTTATTAAAGATGATGAAAGGGAAAATGAATTAATTAACTTATATCCTGAAGTTGAGTACCAACAGGTAGAAGGATTCGGTGGAGCTTTAACAGATTCAGCAGGATATGTTTATTCATTAATGGATGATGAACAGAAGAAAGAAATGATATTAAACTATTTTGGAAAAGATAACATGAAATATGATTTAGTTCGAATTCCAATTGACAGTTGTGATTTCTCTTTGGAGCATTACGAGGCTGATTCAGATGAAGCAGATGAGAACTTTAATAAGTTCTCCTTTGAGAGGGTAGAAAAATATATTATACCGCTGTTAGATGATGTGGAAGAGAAGTATGAAGAAAAGATTGAAATTATGTTATCACCATGGAGCCCACCGGTTTATATGAAAACAAATGGAGACAGAAATTATGGTGGCAAGCTAAAAAAGGAATATACAAAACGTTGGGCAGATTATATTTGCAGATACATTGAAGAGTACAGAAGCAGAGGCTATAAAGTAACAAAGCTTACAATGCAAAATGAACCTAAGGCTGTCCAAACCTGGGACTCATGTATATATACAGCGCAGGAGCAGAAAGAATTTTTGAAAAAATATATGTGGCCGGCATTAGTGGAACATAAGTTAGATGATATTGAAATCTATATTTGGGATCATAATAAAGAGCGAGCTTTTGAATGGGCTAATACAATTATTGATGAAGAAACAGACCATATGGTTGCTGGAATCGCGTTCCATTGGTACAGCGGTGATCATTTTGAAGCTTTGCAGATGATTAAAGAAAAGTTTCCAAATAAGAAGTTACTTTTATCCGAGGCTTGTATTGAATACAGCAAATTTGCAGCAACAGATTATTTGAAAAATGCGCAAAAGTATGCTCATGATATTATAGGAAACTTCAATAATGGCATGAACACATTTTTAGACTGGAACATTGTGTTAGATGAAATAGGTGGACCAAATCACGTAGGGAATTTCTGTGACGCACCATATTTATATGACACAAAAAATAAGAAGTTAATTGAAAGTAATATATGTGGTCACTTGTGGCATTTTAGCCATTTTATTGAAAAAGGTGCAGTAAGAATTGGATTTACAAAATATACAGACAGGTTAGATGTTACTGCGTTTAAGAAAGATAATAAGATTGCAGTAGTAATGCTTAACAGAACAGAAGAAAAAATTCCTGCATACTTGAGATTAAATGGTTATTGCGCAGAAATGGAAGTGGAACCAAATGCAATTGCCACAGCAGTAATTGAAGAATAGAATAGTATAAGAAATATAGCTATAGTTACAGTATGAAAAAACTGTAGCTATATTTTTTGCGATAAGATAATACATAACATAATGAAAATTAAAAGAATAAGGGCTGCCAATTAGTGGCAGTCTTATTCCTTTAGTTTAAATTGATTTTTATGAAATTCAATCATACCTTCATCTCTCATCTTACAAAGCTCCTTAGACAAGGCACTTCTATCCAAATTAAGAAAATCAGCAAGCTGTTGCCTGTTAAATGGAATTGAAAATTCATTACTTTTGTTAATCATAACCTGTTGGGAAAAGTAGATTGAAAGTCTTTCCCGTATGGTTTTAGGTGCAGTACAAAAACTTCTATTTGATAAAATAATATTTTTGTTTGTAGCAATTAACAGAAGATTTTTTTGGATTTTAAACTGCCATGAGTAAGACTGATAAATTTCTTCCAGCAATACGTTCAAATTAAAAAATACAACAGTAGAATTTTCGGCAGCTACGGCATCTACTAACATAGGAGATTTTGTGTATCCGTATGATTCTGCAAAAGCCTGTCCTTTTTCAACAACACTAAGAATACTACGATTGCCCCACAAATCATTACTTTCAATAAAAACCTGTCCTTTTACTACAATTCCCATTCTTGAAACAACATCGCCAGTGTGAAAAATAATATTGCCTTTAGGAAAAAACTTTTCAGAAAAAGCCCCAAGATTGTTTAATTCCTGCAACTCGTCAATAGTGACATTTTTGAAAAATTTTAATTTTGATATATCGTTTAAAAATTTTAAATTAGATAATTTCATATAATAAATCCTTTTAAAAAAAGTTTAAAAAACGTGGTTATAACAACGTAAATAATAATTTCATTCTAATATAATAACCATTGTAAAGCAACAAATACATTAAAACAAAAATAAAAAGAACGCAAAACAAATTGCTTATGGAAATTCAAATTTGCGTAGGAGCTTGTGAGAAAAGTTTAATTGCAAAATAAGGATTAAAAATTACAAATTATATTAGGAGGTTGTAATGATTAGAAAGATTATACACATTGATAAGGAAAAATGTAATGGATGCGGAGCCTGTGCTACAGCCTGTCACGAAGGTGCAATTGGCATGGTTAATGGAAAGGCAAAACTGCTTAGAGATGATTATTGTGACGGATTGGGGGATTGCCTACCATCATGTCCAACAGGTGCCATAACATTTGTAGAGCGGGAGGCAAAGGCTTATGACCATGAGGCAGTTATGGAAAATATGAAGAAGAAAAAAACAGAACAGTCTGAAAACCAAGGTGGTTGCCCTGGTAGTAGAATGAAAGTTTTGAATCATAGTAATACAGAAAAAGTTCAATCTGAGAAACACAGTGGCTGTCCGGGAAGCAGAATGAGAGAATTGAACAATAATGAAAATAATGAAGAAGTTGCAACTTCTTACGGAAAGCCACAGCCAAGATTAGGACAGTGGCCATGCCAGATAAAGCTTGTGCCTATTAATGCCCCATATTTTGACGGTGCAAAACTTTTAATTGCAGCAGATTGTACAGCTTATGCTTACGCTAATATCCATGAAGAATTTATGAAAGGAAAAATAACTCTCATTGGCTGTCCGAAACTTGATGAGGTGGATTATAGCGAAAAGCTTACAGAGATAATTAAACAAAATAATATTCAGGAATAACCATTATTAGAATGGAGGTTCCATGTTGTGGTGGCTTGGAAATGGCTGCAAAAAATGCTCTTCAAAACAGTGGGAAATTCATTCCATGGAGAGTTGTAACAGTATCAATTAATGGAGAAATACTTGATTAAGACTTATTAATGAAAACTTTGATTAGCTGAATATAAAATTATATGTAAGAAATAAAAATAGGAAAATCCTAAATTGCATATAAGTAATAAAAACAGGAAAATCTTAAATTGCGTATAAGAAATAAAAACAGATAAATTTCAAATTGTGTAATAAGTTGAATACACAATTTGTTTAACTAAAGAAATAATAACAAAAAAGAAAATAATAAAAATATAATTAAAAACAGGAGAATGAGAAAAATGAGTAATACAAAAACAAATTTAGAAAACTTAAATAGCATGTTTTGCTTTCAGTGTGAGCAGACAGCAGGTTGTAGTGGTTGTACAAAGAGTATTGGTGTTTGCGGTAAAACAGCCAACACAGCCAACTTGCAGGACCAATTGACAGGTGCTTTGATTGGCTTGGCAAAGGCATGCGGCAATAATCAGAAAACAGAAAATACAGACAGAATTATTATCGAAGGTTTATTTACAACAGTTACAAACGTAAATTTTAATGACAATACTTTAGAGGAAATGATTGAAAAAGTTCATCAGGAAAAAGACAGAATTGTACCAGGCTGTGTTGCCTGTGTAGCCAGATGTGGAAATACAGATGATTACAATATGGAAGAATTATGGAATGCAGATGAAGACATTCGCTCATTAAAATCCCTTATATTGTTTGGAATTAGAGGTATGGCAGCATACGCATATCATGCATTAATGTTTGGGATGGAAGATAAGGAAGTAAACGACTTTTTCTACAGAGCTTTATCAGTAATAAGCTATGACTTAGAAGGGGACAAGTTGTTAGAAACAGTATTGAAAGTTGGAGAAGTTAATTTAAAATGTATGGAACTTTTGGACAAGGCAAATACAAGTGCATATGGTTCTCCGGTTCCTACAAAGGTACCACTAACAATTGAAGCCGGTCCATTTATAATAATATCAGGTCACGATTTAAAAGACTTAGAATTATTGCTTAAGCAGACCGAAGGCAAGGGAATCAATATTTATACTCATGGCGAAATGTTACCGGCACATGGTTATCCTGAACTTAAAAAGTACAGCCACTTAAAAGGAAACTTTGGTACAGCATGGCAGAACCAGCAGAAAGAGTTTGATAATGTACCGGGACCAATTTTATTTACAACCAACTGCCTTATGCCTGTTAAGGAAAGCTACAGGGACAGAGTGTTTACAACAGAGGTTGTGTCATATCCAGAAATGGTACACGTTGGTGAAGATAAAGATTTTACACCTGTAATTGAGAAGGCTCTGGAACTAGGTGGCTATAGTGAAGACCACAAAATGACAGGTATAAATGGCGGTGAATTCGTAACAACAGGATTTGCTCACAACACTGTTTTATCAGTTGCTGACAAGGTAATTGACGGTGTTAAGCAGGGTAAAATCAGTCACTTTTTCTTGGTAGGTGGTTGTGATGGTGCAAAAGTTGGTAGAAATTATTATACAGATTTTGTAAAACAAACACCTAAGGATTCAATTATTTTGACATTAGCTTGTGGAAAATACAGATTTAACGATTTAGATTTAGGTGACATAGATGGGCTACCAAGAATAATGGATATGGGTCAGTGTAATGATGCCTATTCTGCAATTAAGGTAGCAATAGCATTAGCAGAAGCTTTTGAATGTGATGTTAATGAATTGCCATTGTCAATGGTATTGTCATGGTATGAGCAAAAGGCAGTTTGTATCTTACTAACATTGCTTCATTTGGGTATAAAAGATATTTTTCTGGGACCAACATTGCCGGCATTTATTTCTCCTAACGTGTTGAAAATACTTGTAGACAATTACAATATATCACCAATTAGCACACCGGAAGAAGACTTAAAGAAAATTTTGGGATAAAAGTAAGTCAAATCGCAAATGTTGAAAATCAAAATCAGACAGAGCCGGAAAATGGTTAAAAAATAAATTTGTAATAATTGAAAGATAATTAAAAATAAAAGTACAACTATTTATGAAACATGATTTGCCAAGGAATGGCTGAACTCATAAATAGTTGTACTTTTTGTTTATTAAGCCTGTACTTTATCGCAAATATCTCTTGCAACAAATACACCGCTTGCTGAGGCATGTGAAAGTGAATGTGTAACACCACTGCCATCCCCAATAATGTATAAGCCGTCATATTTACTTTCAAGATGGTCGTTGATGTCTACTTCCATATTGTAGAATTTTACTTCAACACCATATAACAAAGTATCGTCATTTGCTGTACCGGGAGCAATTTTATCAAGGGCATAAATCATTTCAATAATACCATCTAAAATACGCTTTGGTAAAACCAAGCTAAGATCACCTGGAGTTGCAGCAAGAGTAGGAGTTACAAGACCTTCCTCAATTCTGTTTTCGGTACTTCTACGTCCTCTAACTAAATCACCGAAACGCTGAACAATTACTCCACCACCAAGCATGTTTGAAAGGCGGGCAATGCTTTCGCCATATCCGTTACTGTCCTTAAATGGCTCAGAGAAATGCTTTGCTACAAGTAAGGCAAAGTTAGTGTTTTCTGTTTGCATTTCTTCACCCTCGTAGCTGTGACCGTTTACAGTTACAATACCATTAGTGTTTTCATTAACAACAATACCATGTGGATTCATACAGAATGTACGAACATTATCTTCAAACTGCTGTGTACGGTAAACAATTTTACTTTCGTATAATTCATCTGTTAAATGAGAGAAAATAACAGCAGGAAGTTCCACACGAACACCGATATCTACACGATTTGACTTAGTTGGAATATCCATTTCATTACAAACATGTTCCATCCATTTACTTCCGCTACGGCCTACAGAAACAACACATTTTTCACTGTGGAAAGTTTCGTCTTTTGTATGAACTAAATATCCATCATCTAAATGCTCTATAGAGGTAACAGGAGTATCAAAATAGAAATCTCTTTATCTTCAAGTTCTTTATAAATATTTTCCAAAACAATATAATTAATATCAGTTCCAAGATGACGTACTGATGCATCAAGAAGTTTTAATTTATTCTGCATGCAGATTTTCTTGAAACCTGTGCCGGCAGTTGAGTATAACTTAGTACCTTCACCGCCATATTTCATATTAATTTCATCTACATATTCCATTAATTCAATGGCGTGTTTTTTACCAATGTGCTCGTAAAGTGTACCACCAAAATCGTTGGTAATATTATACTTACCATCAGAGAAAGCACCGGCACCACCGAAACCACTCATAATTGAACAGCTTTTACACTGAATACAGTTAGGTATTTTGTCTCCGTCGATAGGGCATTTTCTTCCGGAGAGCTTGTGACCTGCTTCAAAAACTGCTATGGATAGGTTGGGCATTTTCTTTGACAACTCGTAAGTTGCAAAAATACCGCCGGGACCAGCACCAATAATAATTACATCATATTTCTTCATTAAAATCCTCCTTATAATGTAACCAATTCTCGAAGAGAATTGATTACCTACTTGCGCACAAGCACTAAGGTATCCTCCCATTCTAAAAGAACGGGTCCCTCCTTAGTACAAG
>ERZ859980.539-NODE-539-length-22845-cov-1.667354_pt1 | contig 22845 bp, 24 predicted proteins | sample MGYA00509984_ERZ859980 | MGnify/ENA primary metagenome ERZ859980 (study PRJEB30046, sample SAMN00715173) | human gut metagenome | study: EMG produced TPA metagenomics assembly of the A metagenome-wide association study of gut microbiota in type 2... | reverse complement strand
TTCAGGAAAGGGAAGAATTTGTTCCGGCAACACTTACAAGTCAGGAGCAGAAAGATTTGTTAAGTGCCTTAAATAACAAAACAGGAACTTCTTATTCAGATATAAATGATTGGATATACAATCAGACAGAAAAACAGGGCAAATATAATGGCTATTATAAAAAAGTTCAATATGCATGGGACAATGGAATTTATGTTAAGTAGTACAGAATGAGGTGAAGGAAATGAAAAAAACAAAAGTTTATGAGACACCGGAATTGATAGTGACAAAGTTTGAGGTGTCTGAAAAAATTATGGACTCTGCATCATTTTTTGAAACTACCAATCCAAACGAAAAACCGGGAGATATAGTTACAAGAGAATGGAAATCCACTCCTGATGTTCCAGGTGGGACCCTTCCAATTGAATTTTAAGAAAATTTGTTTAGAAATTAGGAGAAATTTATGAAAAGATTAAAGAAAATAATTGGAATAATACTTGCCGTCTCTTTTGTAATAACAGGAATACCACAGCTGGGTAGTGTAAGAGTAAAAGCAGTTTCTACCACAAAGGAAAGCTATCCCGGATTTATAAAAGCAGATGGTAAGCAGTTAAGAAATGACAATGGTGATATCGTGCATTTGCGTGGAGTAAATGCAGGTGGTTATATGTTGCAGGAAATCTGGCTGTGTGCAACATATGGTGGAACTGATGACAACTCAAGTGGAAATATAAGATGCCAGAAAAACATTCTGGATACTTTAAATTCCAGATTTGGCAGTGAAAAGGCAAAAAATCTTATTAGTGCATATGAAGACAATTATTGGACAACCGGTGATTTCGAAAATTGTGCAAAACTTGGCATTAATTGTATCAGACTTCCAATTTGGTACAGAAATCTTGTTGATGAAAATGGCAACTGGTATGACAATGCCTTTGATAAAATTGACTGGTTTGTGGAAACAGCAGGTCGATATGGCATATATGTAATTATTGATATGCATGGTGCATATGGTTCACAAAATGGCAGTCACAACTCAGGTATTTACGGTGGAAGCACAAATCAGCAAAAAAAGGACAATTCAAAATTGTTCTTTGGAACAGACGCAAGTACAAATCAGGCAAAATATTTGGATATGTGGTTAAAAATTGCACAGCATTACAAAGATAATCCTGTTGTTGCAGGTTATGATTTGCTTAATGAACCAATGGCAGATTATATGAATGCGACAGATGTAAACGTATCAAAGGAGGAAAGACTTAGTACATTGTGGAATGTATATGATAAGGCTTACAAAAAGATAAGAACAGTTGACAGAAATCACGTTATTATTATGGAAGCCGTGTGGGATGCAGACACTCTTCCCAAGCCTTCTGATAAACAGTGGACAAACGTAATGTACGAATATCATCAGTATTTGTACAGTGATTACAGTGACAAAGACAAACAGGTTGCTGCAATGCAGAGCAAAATAAACAATATAAAAGGTGCAGGTTATAATGTGCCAAGTTATATTGGAGAATTTAATATGATGTCAAACAGTGATTCATGGAGTGCAGGTGTTAAATTATTAAATAACAATAATTTAAGTTGGACAGTTTGGAACTACAAATGTACAAAACAATATGGAAACTGGGGATTATTTAATACTCCGGGAAACGGCGACGGCAACGATGCTGATACTAAAAAGTATTGGGCAGATGTAGAAACTGATTCTTATGAAGATATATTATCAAAATGGTCAAATCAGGGAAGCGTTGAAAGAAATACAAATGTAACGGACAAAATAAAAAGTTATTTTCCGGGTACAGTGGACAATCTTGCAGAGTCTAAAAATAAAAGTGTAAGCCTTGTGAATGCTGATGGAATGTTAAACCAAATAGATGTAAACTGGTATCCAAAGGCAGATGTGGCTAAAGATACAAAGTACAACATTTATATTGATGACAGTACAACCAGTGTGGCAACTATATCCCAGTCTGATATAAAATCAGACAGTACAGTTATAAAGGCAACAGATTATACAGACCAAAGAGGGGTAGTAATTGACAAAGACAGTAGCGGAAATCCAGCAAATATAGGTGGCACTCACAATGGAGACTGGACAGAATACAAAGACATTTCAGTATCAAAGCCTATAACCTCTGTCACTTTTAACTATTCATGTGATAAAAATGCAAACGGTACAATTTATGTATATGATAAAAGTATGGATAGTGTTCCTATTGGATCTATTAAAATTACACCACCAACTGCAAATGCAGGATGGGGAGACTATGTTACAAAAACAATTGACTTGTATGAGCCTTTAAAAGAGGGGAAACATACTATTTACTTAAAATTTGTAAATGATATTTCAGGCAATGTTGTGAATTTAAAGGATTTTACATTAATAAGTTCATATGGAAATGTGAAGCTTGAAAATGTGGCTGCAGGAAAGCATACAGTTACTGTACAGGCAACTTTAAATGAACAGGTATCAAAAGGAACAACATCAAATGAAGTTGAAGTTGTGTCAGAAAATACAATGTTAAAGTCTGACAGGATTACAGTTGAGGGATTTCAGATTAAAACAAATGGAAATAGGTATTACAACACAAAGGGCGAAGTTATATTTGATGAAGAAGGAAGTGAGAAAAAAGTAGCCTTTAGAACAGTTTGTAAAGCACCTGATATTGGACAGACTATTACAGTTTCAGGAAAGAATTACACCGTAAAAAATACAGGGGTAATATACACAATCGACCCTAACAGTTCAGGAAAATCGGCTGATGATGTATTGGATAACACATATTCAATACTAAATACTCAGGCTATTAGTGGTAATGAATATACCTATAGAGGAGCAAGGCAATACAACAACATGGATTATACATTTGGCTATGTGACAACAGACAATGGAATATTAAGCAAAGAAGATGGTACAATGAAGTATGTCAGAACAATGAGTAACAACTCATATTACGATAGCGAGGGCACACTAAAGGTTATGACAAATTCATTCCATGTAAGAGGTTTTGTTGTGGCAGAAGATGGTACTTTGATTTACGGCACGGATACAGTAACAATGTCCATACCTGAAGTTGCAAATTACCTTTACAAAAATGTGTTGTCATCAAACTACAATGGTCACGCATATCTTTATAATACAATTTTAAGCAGAATAAGTTCTGAAAATCCTTACTATTGTGATCATAAAGTGGATTACGGTTGGAATGACAACCTATATAATCCTGGCAAAAAATAAATATAGTCTTTATAGAAAATCAAACATATATTATAATAATGCCGGAGAGAAAAAATCTCCGGTATTATTTTTATACGTAAATAGGAAATTATTTTTTAAATGTAAATTTAATAATATGGAAAATTATATTATAAAAATTAACCTAATAGTAGAAAAATATATATTCTAAGCACATAAATTTAAAAATATTAATTAGAACAAAAGGAGATAACATGAGAATAGATAAATTTTTAAAGGTTTCAAGAATAATAAAAAGAAGAACAGTGGCAAATGAGGCATGTGATGCAGGAAGAGTTTTGGTAAACGGACAGCCGGCTAAGGCTTCAAGAGATGTAAAAGAGGGAGACAAAATAGAAATTCAGTTTGGTCAAAGAACTGTAAAGGTGGAAGTTTTAAGCACAAAAGAAACAGTTAAAAAAGAAGAAGCAGTAGACATGTACAAAGAGATTGATTAAAATGCAACTGCAAGACATATTTCTCACATAACCTAATATATTATTATATAGAAAACTTTTCGAGGTTAATATGGAAGCAGGCAGTACACCAAGAACCACAAACTTTCAATGGACAATAGAAAGCAGATGAATTGACAGGGATTAAAGACGTAGTGGCTTTCGACTTGAATCAGGTTTTACTTGAATCAAATTTAGGTATGGTACATATAAAGGGCAGCGACCTAAAGGTAACTAAGCTTACAATTGAAAAAGGCGAGGTAAATATTTCAGGAAAAATTGACAGTATTGTTTATTCAGACGTAAAGGATTATGGAGAAAAAAGTAAGTCTATTTTGAAGAGGATGTTTGAATAATGAGTCCGCAGATTTCTCAGGAAGCATTGCTTATTGTAATGAGCCTGTATGGTGGACTTGTTTTAGCTGTCTGCTATGATATGGTTCGGGTTTGCAGAAGAATTTTCAAAGTGGGAATTGTTTCCATGATTATTCAGGATGTTATTTATTGGACGATTTCTGCAATATTTATGTTTAATATATACTTGAAATACAATTACGGCAGACCTAGATTCTTTTCAATAATCTTTACATTAGGCATAATGGCTTTGTATGAATGGTTAGTTGGAAGAAAAATTGTTGACAGGGTTGCAAAGTTTCTGTGCAAAGTAAAAACCAAACTTTCTAAAATGTTAAAAAAATTAAACACTTGCGTGTTTGGTAAAGTAAAGAAAATTGTGACAAAAATGTTAAAACCATTGCAAAAGTTATACAAATTAGATAAACTAAAAAGAGTTAAAAAAGAAAAAAGGAAGAGAAAATGGCAACAGAAAACAGAAAAGTATCAACAAGAAGATTAAGCAACGCAAGAAGAAAGCGTATTCAAAATAGAAGAATGATGATAGCTATATCAGCAGTAGTTGTGGCATTTTGTATTGTCATTGGTGGACAGATGATAAGCAAATACAGCACATTGGCTGATTTAAGAGAGCAGGAAAGAAAATTAAAGAATCAATATAAGAAAGAACTACAGTTATCTGAAGAATTAAAGGATCAGGAAGAATATGTTAAAACAGATGATTATGTAGAACAGATGGCTAGAAATTTAGGTTTATTATATCCTAACGAAGTAATTTTCAAGCCGGAAGATTAATAAATCAGTAGAATGAAGAATCAATATTAGCGAATAAGATATGAATTTAATAATTTAAACAATAGGATAGTTAAATTTTATTACGAGGTTAAAGAGATGAAACAGGTGTATGAAACAAACGATGAAGTAGAACTACAAATGCTTATAGGGCTTTTAGAAAGCAACGGTATATATACACAAATATACACAGACGGGGCTGGAGATTATCTTAGAATAAAAGGTTCTGATTTTATGATACCTAAAGGCGTGCTTGTAAAAGACAAAGACTGGAAAGAAGCATTAGAGATAATCAATGCAAATGGCTTTGGAAAAAAGAAAAAAGTAAAAAGAGTCAGAACGCAAATTTGGGCAGCAAGAATAGCTTTAGTATTATTTTTAGCTGCTATATTAGGAAACATAATTTATAGTTTAATTGAAAACCTATAGCAATATTGAAATTGAATAGAAATTAACAATATAAGTGAAGATTAAATGATTATATTAAAGAATTAAATAACGATTAATTGTAAATGCCATATTAAAACCCAGTGGAATGCCAAAAGTTTTGATATGGTTTTTTTAATAAGAAATTTTTTTCAGAATATTCTGTTAAAAAAATACGTTCCACTAGGGATGTATTTTAACAATCTAATGTCGAAATATCTAACGATTATCATACCTTGCTTTGACAAAAAACATAAACAGAGCTTGTATACTATTTCTTGTGAAAAAAACAAGGAGGGATGGTATGCAAAAAATATTAAAACCAATATTGATAATAGCCATGAGTGTATTAACCTGTTTAATGCCAATGCTTGGTTACTATACAATAGGAGAAAGCTGGTATGGGGCATTGTGTCAAATGAAAGGCGTGCCTTTAGTTACATTGCCACTTATGATGTACACAATATTTATAAACGGTGGTTTATGGTTGCAGTGAAATACGGCACGATTATGGCAACCACCGGTATATGCATAACCCAGTATAAAAAAATCAGCAATCAGTATAACCCATATGTAGTGGCGGTAATTGCCACAGTTATTACTGTGCTGGTAGAGGCGGTTGACTGGTCAATAGACGGAATGATGAAAATTGACTTATACGGTTTAGTGCCAATTGTAATGCTTACCTGGTCAATGACAGTAATTTTTACAACTTTATAAAATATGTAAGTGATTATGTTCCAAACCATAAGTCGTTGCAGGAGGCAATAAGCAAACAGGAAGATATAAGAAACGAAAGTATTTTACGGACCTCAAAGGCATTTAAAAATCTTGCATCAGAGCTTAAAAGAATGAGTGGTATTGACAGGGATTACGACGTATCCATGGAAGGTTGTGTGGAACAGGAGATTGCAAACAGTTCCTGTAGAGGTTGTGCCAACGGTCAGATTCAATATCTGGAGCGGGCAAAAATAAATTACTTATGGTACAACAAACTGCTGGAAACAAGAGAAGCAATGGCTGTGCAGTTTAATGAAATGGCAAAAGTAATGGAAAATTACACTAAACCAATTTACAGCGAAAAGAAAACAATTCTAGGAATGGACGATTATATAAAACATAAGTTACGGGAAAACAAAGTTATAGCAAGAAGAATTTATATAAATGAAAATAGTAAAGGCATGTTAGAGGTGAGACTTTTTGCCAAAAAAAAGAAAAAAACTGATGTTAAATCAGATGTAATTAAAAAGGTAGTAAGTCAGGCTTTAGGCAAAAAGGTACGCCTTTCCATAGACAGCATTGTTAATATTACGGAAGATTACAATGAGTATGTTTTATTAGAAGAAGTAAATTTTATGACAATAAGTGGAACTGCCAGACAGACAAAAAATAACGAGAACGTTTCAGGAGACAATTTCGCTGTCATGAATTTAAACAGTGGGCAGACTTTTATGAGTATATGTGACGGTATGGGTTCTGGAAAAAGAGCAGGGGGCTATAGTGAACTTATAATTGATTTGCTGGAAAAAATGATAGACAGTGGCTTTGAAGAGGGAACAACTTTGAAACTTGCCAACTCGATAATGCTAACAGGAAATCAGTGGCAGGAGCCGGCAGCAGTGGACATGGCTTTAATTGACCAATACTCAGGAACGTGTCAGTTTTTAAAATTAGGTGCAGCCTGTACTTATATTAAACGTGGAAACTGGGTAGAATGTATTAAGTCCACATCTCTTCCAATGGGAGTATTCCAGGAAGTGGATATGGAAACTATAACGAAAAAACTGTACGATGGCGATTTTGTAATCATGGTTTCAGATGGAATTGTAGATGCCCTTGATGAGCCTGACAAGGAGGAGGCTATGGGTAGAATTATCATGGACATTAAAACATCCAATTCAAAACAAATGGCAATGGAGATTTTAACCAGAGCATTAGCCAGGTCAAAGGGGGTGCCGGAAGATGACATGACAGTTATTTGTACGGGAATCTGGGAGAAAATCTAATAAATTAGTCATAAAAATAGTTTTACTTCTTTGAAAGTTTGACATCGAAACACCCATAAAGTATCATAGAATTATGTTGAAAAAAGTGATAAGTTACATTGAAAAAAATAAAATATTACAAGATGGAGACAGCGTCTTACTTGGAGTTTCTGGGGGCGCTGATTCTGTCTGTATGCTACATGTGTTGTACAGCTTAAGAGAAAAGTATCACTTGAAGCTATATGTTGTTCACGTAAATCACGGAATCAGAGGTAGCGAGGCAAAACGCGATGCAGATTTTGTAGAACAAATGGCTGAAAATTTGCAAATACCTTTTAGAGTTGTGACGGCAAATATACCTGAAATGGCAAAAGAACAGAAATTATCAGAGGAGGAAGCCGGAAGAATATTCAGATATAACACTTTTGAACAGGTGGCAAATGAAGTTGGAGCAAACAAAATAGCAGTGGCTCACAACTTAAATGATAACAGCGAGACGGTTCTTTTTAATTTGTTTAGAGGTAGCAGACTGAAAGGTTTAACGGGAATTTCTCCAATGAGAGGGCAGATTATCAGACCGCTACTTTGCTGTAGCAGAAATGAAATAGAGCAGTATCTACAGGAAAACAATTTGAGTTACTGTACTGACAGCACCAATAAAGAGACAGATTACAGCAGAAACAGGATTCGCCTTAAGCTAATGCCCTATATAAAAGAAAATATTAATCAAAAAGCGGAATATAATATAGTAAATGCGGCTGAAAATTTATCTCAGGTGTATGAATATATTTACGGTGAGGCACAGAAGGCATATAAGATTCATGTGAAAGATAATGTTTTACTTAATTCGGCAGAAGATCTTAATGTTGTAATTTTACAGGAGGTCGTCAGAATGTGGATTTTGGAAAACACCGGTAGACTAAAAGACATAAAGGCTAATCACGTTAATATTGTAATTGGGTTATTGTCAAATCAGGTCTCAAAGAAATCGGAACTACCATACGGCTTAAAGTTAATTAAAACCTACGAAGGTGTGAAAGTTTTACCTGAAAATAACGAAGGAAAAGATAGCAACAGGCAGACGATTATTGAAGACGGTAAGATTTTTAACACAGAAAAGATTACAGTTACAGTGGAAAATGAAAGTTTTGACAAATCAAATATCCCTGATTTGTTATATACTAAATGGCTTGATTATGATAAAATAAAGGGATTGACACTGAGAAAAAGACTTCCGGGAGATTATATTGAAATTAGCGGAAGTGAATCGGGAAGAAGTGTAAAAAAGAAACTGAAAAAATATTTTATAGACAATAAAATTCCACAGGAAGAAAGAAACAATATATGGTTGCTGGCAGACGGGAATCATGTTGTGTGGATTGTTGGATATAGAATAAGTGAGATGTGCAAGGTAACAGATAGTACAAAAAGAATTATTAAAATCACATACAATAAGGAGTAAGGATTATGATACACAAGATTTCAGAGTACATTAGTGAAGAAAAATTAGATAAGAGAATTAGAGAGATTGCAGCAGAAATCAGCAAAGATTATGCAAAGAAAGAAATCAGACTTGTTTGTATTTTAAAAGGAAGTATTTTCTATACATGTGAGTTGGCAAAAAGATTAACTGTTCCTGTTACACTTGATTTTATGAGTGTTTCAAGCTATGGCTCAGGAACAGAAAGCTCAGGCGATATCAAAATCAAAAAAGATTTAGATGAAAGCATTGAAGGCTTAGATGTTATTGTAGTAGAGGATATCATTGACTCAGGCAATACATTAAGCAAATTAATTCCAATGCTAAAGGATAGAAATCCTGCAAGCATTAAGGTAACAACATTACTTGATAAGCCTGACAGAAGAGAAGTTGACATGAATGTTGACTATGTAGGTTTTGAAATTGAAGACAAGTTCGTAGTAGGTTATGGTTTAGATTATGACCAGAGCTACAGAGATTTACCATATATTGGTATCGTAGAACTTTAATATAAATTGACACAAATTATGAAATGCGAGGAGGAAGATTTGAACAGTATAGGCAGAAATAGATTTTCTAAGTTTTATTTTTTAGGGATTGTAGTTTTGGTTTGCTTAATCATCTACAGTTTTAGCCAGAGCTTTGTAAACAATGATTATGCTTACAGTGATTTCTTAACAGACTTAAAGGCTAACAACATTAAGCAGTTGACAATTAAGCAAAACAAGGAAGTTCCTACAGGTAAGCTGGTAATTAAGTTAAGCAATTCAAATGAATCAAAGATTGTTTATGTAACAGATGTTAATAAAGTTATTAGCGATATTGACAAAGCAAAAGCAGACAACAATAAGATTAAATTAAAACCATATATACCTGATGTAAGTAGAGACAGCGTATTCTTAACAAGCGTGGTACCTATGATTTTGTTAGGTATTGTTGTGGTTGTTGTACTTATTATGATGAATGCCAATGCCGGAGGTGGCGGTGGCAAGATGGCAAACTTTGGAAAGAGCAGAGCCAAGATGGTTGTTGAAATTAAAAACATGGATTTCACAAAGGTTGCCGGACTAGAAGAAGAAAAAGAAGAGTTAGAAGAAATAGTTGATTTCTTAAAAGATCCTAAGAAATATATTAGCTTGGGAGCACGTATTCCAAAAGGCGTTTTATTAGAAGGTCCTCCGGGAACAGGTAAAACATTACTTGCAAAGGCTACAGCAGGAGAAGCCGGCGTACCTTTCTTTACAATTTCAGGTTCTGATTTTGTGGAAATGTTTGTTGGTGTAGGTGCTTCAAGAGTTAGAGATTTATTTGAACAGGCTAAGAAAAATGCACCATGTATAGTTTTCATTGACGAAATTGATGCAGTGGCAAGAAGAAGAGGAACAGGTATGGGTGGTGGCCACGATGAACGTGAACAGACACTTAACCAGATGCTTGTTGAAATGGATGGTTTCGGAGTAAATGAAGGCATCATAGTAATGGCAGCTACAAACCGAGTTGATATTCTTGATCCGGCTATTTTAAGACCGGGACGATTTGACAGAAAGGTTTTAGTTGGTAGACCTGATGTTAGAGGCAGAGAGCAGATATTGGAAGTTCATGCTAAGAACAAGCCAATTGGTGACGATGTTAATTTAGAAAATATAGCTAGAATTACTGCAGGATTTACAGGTGCAGACCTTGAGAATCTTTTAAATGAAGCAGCAATTTTGGCAGCAAAGGGTGACAAACCATATATTACAAGGCGAATATTGACCAGGCAATGATTAAAGTTGGAATTGGAAAAGAAAAGAAGAGCAAGATTATTTCGGAAAAAGAAAAGAAGATTACAGCTTATCATGAATCAGGTCATGCAATTTTATTCCATGTTTTACCTGATGTAGGACCTGTACACACAGTTTCAATTATTCCTACAGGCGCAGGTGCAGCAGGATACACAATGCCACTCCCTGAAAAAGACGAAATGTTCCTTACAAAGGGCAAGATGTTACAGGAAATTATGGTAAGCCTTGGTGGTCGTATTGCTGAAGAACTGATTTTAGATGACATAACAACAGGGGCATCGCAGGATATAAAACAGGCAACAGCAGCAGCAAAGGCTATGGTTACAAAGTATGGATTTTCAGACAAACTAGGTTTAATAAACTATGATGACGATTCCAATGATGTGTTTATTGGAAGAGACTTGGCACACTCTAAAGGCTATGGAGAAGCAACTGCTTCAGCAATTGATCAGGAAGTTAGAGATATTGTTGAGAGTTGTTATGTACAGGCGAAAGCCATTATTGAAGAACACATGGAACAGCTTCATGCTTCAGCTAAATTATTGTTAGAAAAAGAAAAGATTAATCAGGAAGAATTTGAAGCGTTGTTCTAATAAGGAATAGAAGGTAAAAATATGTTTGTTAATCAAGATATATTATTTCATGACGGAACAAAGCAGTTCTGTAAATATAATGAACAGCAAAAAACATATAGCATCATTCTTAGAGCAAATAAAGGCACTGTTAGTAGTGTCTTTGTGTGCGTTAATGGAAATGAATTGCAGATGACAAAAATAAAAACTACAGAGGACTTTGAATATTTCGAAGCTCTGCTGGATGCCGGTGAAAAGATGTATCAGTATTATTTTAAATGCGATACAAATGAAGACTGCATTTTTTATAATATGTTTGGAATAATGAAACAGGCTGTAAATGATGGTTATTTCGAATTGACACCTGGTTTTGAAACTCCCGATTGGGCAAAGGGAGCGGTTATGTACCAGATAATGGTTGATCGTTTTAACAATGGGGACAAAACAAACGACGTAGTTGACAATGAATATGTTTATATTGGAAAAGCAGTTACAGCAGTGAAGGATTGGAACGAAAATCCTGCAGTTGATGGAACAAGACAGTTCTACGGTGGAGATTTGCAGGGGGTCATTGACAAGCTGGACTATTTAGAAAAATTAGGTATTGATGTAATTTATTTTAATCCTATTTTTGTTTCACCATCAAACCATAAGTATGACACACAGGATTATGACCATGTTGATCCACATTTAGGAAAAATTGTTGTGGATGGTGGAGAAACTGTACCTGATTACGCAACTGATAATAAAAACGCAAGCAAGTACAAAACAAGAACTACTAACTTGGAAAACCTTGAGGCAAGTAATCAGTTATTTATAGAATTAGTTGAAAAAGCTCATGAGCATGGAATTAAAATAATTATCGATGGAGTTCTTAATCATTGTGGTTCTTTTAACAAGTGGTTAGACAGAGAGGAACTTTATAAAGGAAACAGTGATTATGAAACAGGGGCATATCAGTCAAAGGAAAGCCCATATAATTCTTATTTTAAATTTAGCACAGATAGCTGGCCTGATAATTACAGTTATGAAGGTTGGTGGGGATTTGATACTCTTCCAAAATTAAACTATGAGGGTAGTGAAAAGTTGTGTAATTACATTTTGCATATAGCTGAAAAATGGGTGTCACCTCCATTTAATGTTGATGGTTGGAGACTTGATGTGGCAGCTGACTTAGGACACAGCCCTGAATTTAACCATAAATTCTGGAAGCGTTTTAGAGACAGAGTTAAACAGGCCAATCCTAATGCAATTATTTTGGCAGAGCACTATGGTGATGCACACTCATGGCTTATGGGTGACCAGTGGGATACGGTAATGAACTATGACGCATTTATGGACCCTGTCACATGGTTTTTAACAGGTGTTGATAAACATTCTGACAATGCAAACCCATACATGAGAGGTAACGGAGAAGTGTTCCATAACACAATGCAGTATCAGCTTTCACGTATGCAGAACCAGTCAATTCTTGTGGCAATGAATGAATTATCAAATCATGATCATTCAAGATTTATGACGAGAACAAATAAGATGGTTGGTCGAATCGGTACAGTAGGAGCTGCTGCAGCAGCAGAAAATATAGATAAAGCAATATTTAAACAGGGCGTTATTATGCAGATGACATTGCCTGGTGCACCTACTTTATACTACGGTGATGAAGCAGGTGTATGTGGTTGGACAGATCCGGATAACAGAAGAACTTATCCTTGGGGTAAGGAAGATTTAGAATTGCTTGAATTCTATAGAGAGGCAATATGTGTTCACAAACAGAATCAGCCATTAAAAGATGGGTCTTACATGTTGCTAATTGCTGACACCGATTTGGTGTGTTATGGTCGCTTTAATGAAAACGATTCAGTATTAACAGTAATCAACACATCTGACATAGACAAAGAGATTTCCGTTCCCGTTTGGAAGTTGGGACGAAGTGTTTCACAGTGGGAAAGATTGTTGGAATCAAGTAGAGAATTCTATAACTGTGGAAGAATAATCTATGAAGTAGAAGATGGCAGTTTGAACTTAACAGTCAAAGGAAATAGTGGTTCAATCTACCGCAACAAATAAATAACAATTCACAATCTGGTGAAAAAACAGATAAATAAAAGGAATTCAGACAAGTCATATTTCTATTGTCTGAATTCCTTTTTATTTTCTCGCTTTTTCTATTGATTTATGAATTTCCTTCATTTGCCACTAATGGCTATCTGTTATTTATTATTTAGTTCTTATCTGTTAATTCTTTTCTGGAAACTACAATTGCACCTGCGGCTACTAACAAGCCGGCAATTGGGATTATAATGTTTGAGCCTGTTTTTGGAGAAATGCCTGAAGAATTTCTCTTTCCTGTTTTTGAATTTGGATTATTAGGATCTACATCATTTATTCCGTTGCCACTACGACCATTATATCTGCCATTGCCTGAACCTGAGCCGGTTGTTGTTTCGTCTTTCTTAGTAGTTTTTTGCTTTTTTTGTTTTTTCTTAGTTGTTTCGTTGTTCTTAGTAGGCTTTACTGTTGTTGGTGCTTTAGTAGTTGGTTTAACTGTAGTAGTTGGAATAACTGTAGCAGTAGGACTACTTTTGGCAAAACATGTTGTAGCAAAAGCCAATGTAAATACTAAAGTCGCTAGAAGAACTATAATATTTTTTTTCGCGGTTTTATTCATAGTTTTTACCTCCGTAATTACACATTATACAAAATGTGAAGCTTTTCTTATTCTATTATACATATATACGCTTAAAAATCAAAGTCATACTTTTAATCAATCTGTTTATAGTAAAAATCCAAAACAGTTTCAAAAAGTTTTTTCTTGGAAATTTTATATTCTGCAGAACTGTCTTTTGGGGAGTCCACAATTTCCCGGATGTACTTTGTATATTTAACCCGGTATAGTTTGTAGCCAGTGACCAACCTAAATATGTAAGTATCGGTGCAGAAATATTTGTAACTGTATTTGTTGTTGTATCTTTGTATAAATCCAAAGACACGTGGAAATCTTTTCTTATTGCAGGCACAATGGAACCGGCAAAAGCTGTAAGATATTGTTTCTGGCAATCCATTCTTCTAAGGTTGTCATCTAATAAACTGGTGTCTCTATGACGAACAAATGCCTCTGCCATATCGCCTTTTAAGGTAACAGTCTGCCCCTTTGTGAAACTTTCAAATGTATAGTCAGGTGTAACAGTAACCCCACCAACATCATCATTTAAAATTTTTATGGCATCCAAATCAATTGCATAGTAAGCGTTGATTGGAATGTTGTATAAAAGACGTTCCGTAGCAGTTACCTGATTTTCAGCGCTTGTTTGTTTGCCGTCGCCATAGGCATATGCCAAACAAAGCTGGGCAGTTGCAGTGTCCACGTAGTTACCGCCCTCATCATATCGGCTAATGTCAGTCATGATATCACGGTTAAGGCTGAGCACTTTTATATGACCCCTCTTTGTATCGTAAGTAAAAAGATACAAAGCATCAGCTTGGCCGCCTGTTCCAGAGACTGCATTATCTTTTAGTTTACGATTATCAATACCCATAAAAAGTATGCTTGCAATATTGTCATTAAATTCATAAGTATGTCCATTGTAGTATACAATTCGCCCGTCATCTTCATATTGTATTCCTGATGGAACATTAACATGGAGATTTCTGTAATTAAGTAACTTCTTCCTGCCAATATAATTTAAAACACCCAAAACAATTGCAATAATTATAAGTAGTGAAAGTAAAATAATCAAAAAAATCTTTAGCTTTTTATGTTTCTTTTTAAGATTTTGATTATCATCTTTTGCCTTCTTATGCTTGTGGTTATTAGTTTGATTATCATCTTTTACATTCTTATGTTTGTGTGTATTAGTTTGATCATCTTTTTTTAACTTATTATGTTTTTGCTTGTTAGTTGAAGCATTTGCGTCAAAATTCTCAGACTTATCTACGTTAGTAGAGCTATTATTGTTAAAGTCTGTAGGCTTATCTGAGTTCGACGAACTGTGATGTCTATGGTGTCTGTGATGATGAGAGTCGTATTTATAATTTTTCTCAATAGTTTCCCAGTCAACATCAAATTCCAGATTATTGCTAGTGTCCTTAATGACGTTAGGATTAGCAATGTTTGAATTGCCGCTTATATTATTATCATTAGTTTGTTTGCTCACGTTTAATTAAAACCCCCTGTACTAGATATCTTGTGTTTTCGGCACCGTTTGTGCAAGTACTTAAAGTTAAAATTTTACTGTCCTTATTTAATGTAACTTTTCTTGTATTTTTATTCATTGAGTCAGGATTAAGAGTGTATTTCTGATATTTTTTCAAAACACTTTTGTTACTAAAATCAAAGGAATTTAAAATATGTCTGTCGTCATATACATACGCAGCATAGATTTTAAATGTTAATTTTTGACTTGGCATGTAAATATAAATGTATTTATTTTTCTTAAAAAAATCAGGTTTCTCAAAACTATGCAAAGTCTTAAACATTGAACCGTTGTTCATATTGTGCCCGTATAAAACTGTTACAGGATCAGAGTAATCGGTTGCATTTTGCATTTCGCTGTAAATTGCACCGGCAAATTCTGATTTCTTCTGTATATTGTGATTTAGGTAAAAGTCATCATTATCTGTTGTTGGCTGAACAACAGGATAATCAACCTTGGTATTTGGAATATAAATCCAACTATATATGTCAGAGTTATCTTTTTTTAATTTTTTCCAGTTAATGTTGTGGCTGTCAGCATATTCTTTTGAATTCTTGACATGCCTAGAGGTAGTTTCGGTCAAATATTTTTTGGTATTTCCACCGTCGCTGCTTCCCTGTGAAAGTAGCAGGTAGCAACAAAAAATAAAAATAGCAGTAGCTATAACCAAAACAGTTCCCCATATAATTTTTTATTCTTCATATAAATTTTAGAATCCCTTTCAATAACGATTGTTTGTAACTATAAGTATAGTGGTTGGAAGAATGTATGTCAAAGAGAGATATTGCAGAAAAAAGAGATATATTTTGAAAGGAAAAATAATTGTTAGGTGGGGGGGACATACATGTAATGCTACAAACATATTTCTTTAACATAAAAATATAGTTGAAATTAATAAAACAAGTGGTATACTAAAAATAATAATTGGACTATATAAGAAACCAAAAGCGATGTAAAATGAATTATAAAAAAGAGTCAAAAAAACGAGGTAAAATATATGAAAATGCAAATGGAGGATTATATTAGAATTTCGCCGGATGTAATGAAGAAAAATCTGGATAATAGAAAAAGTTTAACAGAAAAATTAGTCGAATATTATCTGAGTTCGAATAAAAAAGATATATGCATTATAGCATCAGGAAGTTCATTAAATGGAGCAATAACGGCAGAAATGTTTATGACTAACAATTTGAAGTGTAATGTATATTGTGTAAGTCCTACAGAATTTATTAATTATAGAATGGAGAAAATGAGAGAATGCAATCTTATTGTTGTTTCTCAAAGCGGTTGTAGTACAAATATTATCCAATTGGTAGAAATACTGAAAAAAAATAAAATGGATTATTTTTGTTTAACAGGAAACAAAAATGGAGATTTGTATACTTATTCAGACAATGTAATCGAATATGGGGTGGACAATGAAACCATAGGATATGTAACTTTAGGCTTTGTAACTTTGGTTGAGTTTTTGATTTTATTTGCTAATGAAGTAGCATTGAAGAGAAGAACAATTACTGAAGATAAATACAGTGAAAATTTGCAAAATTTAGAAAGAGCAATTGCTACAAGCAGAGAGTTGTATAAGGAGTCAGAGAATTTTGTGAAATTGTATTATGATCAGATATTTAAAATGGATAGTGCAATCATAGTTGCTGATGGAGCGAATATGGGAACGGCAAGAGAAGCAGCCTTAAAAATAAGTGAAACCCTAAAAATCCCTGCAGTTTATTATGAAAGCGAGGAATATGCTCATGGTCCTAATATGCAATTAACACCATGGTATCACGTGTTTTTTATAGATTTTAATCCAAAATCAGATAGAATGTATAACGTTTTCAACGCTACAGGTACGGTTACAAAGAATGTTTATCTTGTGACAAATCGAAAAGTTAAAAGACAGAATAATGTAATAGAACTTGGAGCAGGGATAGACAGTGATATTACTCCGTTGTTTACAGTTGTTTTATTCCAGTATATTTGTGCGATTGTGACAAAAGAAAAGAACAACTTTAAGTGTCATCCTGATTTTGATAAATTTGCCAAACTAATAAAAACAAAAACAGATAAATATATGAAAATGAAAGAAAACAACGAAGAGCTTTAAAGGGTAAACAAAATAAATAGAATAAAAGGACTTTAGAAAGGTAAATACAAATGAAAAACAGAAAATTTTTTTCGGAGTTTTTTCTTCTGGCAGTGCCAATTATGTTACAGGCACTAACAGGAACGCTTTTAAATATTTGCGACACAATAATGGTAGGAAAAATATCAGAAAATGCAATAAGTGCAGTGACAGTTTCAAATAAAACGTTTCTTATTTTTTCAATGTTTATTTTTGGAGTCGCAAGTGGCATTAGTATGTTTATGAGCCAATATTATGGAGCAAATGAAAATCAGAATGCCAAAAGGACATTTAAATTTGGCATTCAGGTGTGTGTAGCAGTTGCTTTTATTTTTATTGCAATGCTGGTAATAGGACCACAATATGCAATCAGATTGTTTGTAAAAGGCAATGGCATAACTGTTTTGGGAATCCAATATATTTCAATTGTAAGATGGTCTTATTTGCCATATGCAATAAATCAAATTTGTGCAGTGTATTTTAGAGTGTTTAAGAAACAGAGCTTACCGATGAAAATAAGCATGATATCTGTTGTAATAAACATATTACTTAATTATGTTTTAATATATGGCAAGCTAGGTATGCCAATCCTTGGAATTAAAGGTGCAGCACTTGCTACACTGATTTCAAGATGTATGGAAACAGCAATGCTTCTTACAATATTATTTTTTAAAGATTCAGGGAAAGAAATTTTTGGAGAAAAAATTGGAGCATTGGATAAAACTAAAAAAATGCGTATAATCAAAAAGATTATTCCATTAATGGTAAATGAAGGTTTATATGCTATAGCATTGAGCTTGATTTTTAGAAATTATTGTATTGTAAGTGAAGCAAATATTCCGGCAGTTACAGTAGTAGACAATGTTTACGACTTTGTAAATGTTGCTTTTGTGGGTGTTTCGCAGGCGGCAGGAATCATAATTGGAAAGGTGCTTGGAACGGGTAATATGGAAATTGCCAAAAAGACTGCTAACAGACTGCTTGTTATAGGAGTTACAACAAGTGTTATTGGAAGTTGTATAATTGTTGGAATTTCAGGCTTTGTACCAATGCTATTTTCTTTAAGTGGAGGTGTGTTTGCAATGGCTACATCACTTCTTAGAATTAAAGCAATTTTTAGTTGGAGTCAGGGATACGGATTGACCATATACTATATTTTGCGTGCAGGTGGGGATGTAGCGGCAGTATTAGTTTTAGATGGACTGTTTAATCTCTATGGACCATTATTAGTTAGCTCAATTTTAGCATATTTTGCTAACTTCTCAATTGAATTGGTTTATTTGTGTACAGAAGCAACATATTTGATGAAAATTATTCTTGGAACATGGTTTTACAAAAGAGGAAGATGGTGTAGGAATCTTACTGAAGGGTAGGAAAGAAAAATTACTAAAGGAAGGAGGAAAAACTAAATATTAGTTTTGAATAAAAATATGAACGTAGTTAAAAAAATAGGAAATGTGCTTGCAAAAGGATTTTTAGAAGTGGTTATGTATATAGCTGAACATTTAGCAGTAATCATAGGTGTGATTATTATGGTTATTTTAGTTTTGAAATTAATATAATTAAAAGAGGATATTCAGAAGTAATGCAATTTGATATGATACCTCTAAAGTAGACAGGTAAAATAACCAAAATCTACTTTGGAGGTATTTTTATGTCTAGATATTTAAAATATACAATTGAACAAAAAATACGTGCTTGCGAAGATTATCTTTCCGGTGCACTATCAGTGAGTGAAATTTGTGTCAGATTGGGGATGTCTCCTAAAAATGGAATGACTATATATAAGTGGTTAGATAAATATAAAATATGGGGCGCAGATGCCTTTATTCCCCATCAAAGAACAAATCTTACACAAGAGAATTTAAACTACGAGCGGTTGAAGAATATATTTCCGGACAGGCATCTGTCCGTAAAATTGTTGCCCAATACAATATCAGTTCAATGTCTATGTTAGAAAGATGGATTTCATTGTATAATGCCAATAGAGAACTTAAGGATTATGATCCTAAAAGGGAGGTCTATATGGCAGAAGCTAGAAGAAAAACAACTATGGAAGAGCGTAAGGAGATTGTTGAATACTGTATTGAGCATAACCGTGACTATAAAGGTGCTGCAAGCAAATATGACGTATCGTACAGCCAAGTCTATTCTTGGGTAAAAAAGTACGTTACAAATGGCGAAGAGGGGCTAACTGATAAACGTGGATGTCATAAAGCAGATGACGAAGTGGATGAGTTAGAACGTTTACGACGGGAGAATCTCCGACTGAAACGTCAGTTACAGGAAAAGGACATGGCAGTTGAACTGCTAAAAAAAGTGAAAGAATTCGAAAGGATGTGAGGCTTGGAAAAGTACGTTACGAATCTAAATATTTAGCAATTAAATATTACCATGTAGAAAAGGGCTGGAGCATTGAGTGGATGTGTAAACAACTTGAAATTTCCAGAGCTGCTTACTATAAATGGTTACACCGAGATACCCCGGAACAGGAAGCAGAAAATAAACTGAAAAGAGATTTTAATGCAACAGCACCGAATGAAAAATGGTCTACGGACGTGACAGAATTTAAGGTTCCCGGTGAAAAGAAGAAATTGTATTTAAGTGCTATTCTGGATTTATATGACAAATATCCAGTTTCATATGTGATTAGTTGTAGAAACGATAATCGTCTGGTGTTTAGAACATACGATAAAGTAATTGCCTCTAATCCGGATGCAAAGCCTATTTTCCACAGTGACAGGGGTTTTCAATACACAAGTAAGGTATTCCAACAGAAATTAAAAGAGCAGGAAATAGAGCAATCCATGTCAAGAGTTGGTCATTGTATTGATAATGGACCGACAGAGGGATTTTGGGGAATCATAAAAACAGAAATGTATCAAATGTACGATATTACCGATGAATCATCTTTAAGATTTGCAATTAATGATTATATGAGATTTTATAGTGAAGAACGTCCGCAGGACAGATATTATTGCAAAACACCACTGGAAGTAAGAACAGAAGCTTTAGCTTCTGATAATCCAAAGGAATATCCTATTCCTGAAAATAAACGAATTAAGAAGTATAAAGAAAAATGGTGTGCATAGAAAACGACCACACAAAATGCGTGGTCGTTCATTAGCACCTAATTTTATATATTTGACCTGTCTACTTGACAGGGGGCATATCAATTTATGAAAACCATTTATGGAAGTGTAAAGTCTCCATAAATGGTTTTCGTTTTTTATGTAATAAGAAATTCCTTCAGAATTTCTTATTACATAAAAAACGTTCCACTATGGATACGCACTCGCACGAATGGAAAAATGTTGCTAAATGGGCATGCGCTGGTTGCGTAGAATGTCGCAAGCGACATTCTTTGTTCTTAAATAAAAAAATATAAAAAAGTGCTTGCATTATACAAAACTAACTGGTATATTAAAAATAACAAGTGGATTATAAGAAGAACCAAAAAATAAAAAACAATAATTAGTGTTATGACTAATTTTATAAGAAAGCATACATCCAGTGGGCAGGGAAAAATTAATTCTCTGCCTTAGAGGAAAGATGAAAGGAGGCGACATATATTGAGGTTAAGTGCAATGAATTGTCACCATAGATTTTATGAACTGAAAGACTTCTTTGCAGCATCAAAAGAGAACGGATATGAGAATGTTGAAATTTGGACAGGACCACAACATTTTTTTATGGACCATAATGGTTATAAAATGTTGATAAACTTCTTAGACTGGAAGAAAAATACAATATCAAAATTATTGGCATATGTCCTGAACAAACTAATCCGAAACCTAATAACATGGCTGCCAAAGATAGGGAAATGCAGAAACGTGTTTTAGCATACTTTAAGAATGCTGTAGATGTTGCTTGCAAAGTTGAAGCAAATCAGGTTGTTGTAACAAGTGGCTGGGGATTTTTAAACGAACAAAGAGAAGAGGTTTATAAACGAAGTGTTCAAATGTTACGAAAGGTAAGTGATTATGCTTTTGAAAAGAATATGACATTGGCTATTGAAGCTTTACAGCCGGATGAGTCAATGTTAGTACACACAGCAGAAGAGATGAAACAATTAATTGATGATGTAGATTCACCGGCATTGAAAGTTTGTATTGACACAGGGGCAATGGTTAGAGCAAAGGATACAATAGATGATTATTTCAAAATATTTGGTGATAGGATAGTTCACGCTCACTTTGTAGATGTAGATGAAGATCATTTTACAACTCATTTAGCGTGGGGCGATGGAACAAGAAACATGAAAGAGGAGCTGGAGGCTTTTAGACGGAACGGCTACAAAGGAATTTTATCTGTGGAATGTGTTAATGGAAGATACTTTGAAAATCCAAAAGTAGCAGATAAACAATCAATGAAAAATTTTTTAAAATTTAAATAATCAAGAAACACAGGAGGAAGAAAAATGGGAATTGATGTAGAAAACATTTCTTTGCCAAAGTTTGAAAAGGAAAAGTATTTAGAACATGGCAAAAAAACTTATGAAATGAGAGAAGAAGTTGAAAAAATTGCAGATGAGGTATTTGCAAAGGGAGCGAAGAATATTGTTTTAATTGGAATTGGTGGAACAGAATTTGAAATGATGGCAATTAACTATATTCTAAAAAAATATAGCACAATTGATACTTCATTATACAATGCGGCTGATGCCAATACACTTCATCCTAGAAAAATTACAAAAGATACATTAGTTATTACAGCCAGTGCCAGCGGAGATACAAAGGAAATTATCGAAGCAACACACTGGATTAAAGAAACAGGTGCTTATGTTGTTGCTTTTACTAAGAAGGAAGGAAAGTTGGGAAAATTAGTAGATGTTGCAATTGAATCACCGGGAGAAAGATTAGACCAGTCTTATCTGTTGTTCAATTTCTTTATTTTAAAATATTTGAACAACAGAGGGGAATTTCCTGAATATACAAAATTTGCAGACCAGATGAAGGATATCTTTATTAAAATGTTACCTTCAAAGGTGGCTTTTGATCCAACAGCAGAAAAGCTGGCAAAAGAATACTGCAAGGCACCTTATACCATTTTCACAGGAAGTGGAGCTGCATGGGGCGAGACAATGATGTTTGCAATGTGTATTTTGGAAGAAATGCAATGGGTAAGAACAAGACCTGTAACATCAGCACAATTTTTCCATGGAACATTGGAATTAGTTGAAAAAGGAATCCCTGTAGTTATTGTAAAGGGCGAAGATGAATATCGCGTGCAGGATGAGGATTTCTGCAAGTTAATTGGCCATGAAGATGTTATTGTGGTTGATTTGGCTTCATTTGAAGTAGAAGGTGTGGATAAGGAATTCAGACCATTAATTAGCCCAATGCTATTAACAGGTTTATTAACAAATAGAGCAGCTAGTTACTACGAAACATATACAAAACATAACTTGGACTATCGTCGTTATATCGTCAGTTTGATTATTAGAAAAGGGTTTGCCA
>ERZ859980.531-NODE-531-length-23050-cov-1.285018_pt1 | contig 23050 bp, 40 predicted proteins | sample MGYA00509984_ERZ859980 | MGnify/ENA primary metagenome ERZ859980 (study PRJEB30046, sample SAMN00715173) | human gut metagenome | study: EMG produced TPA metagenomics assembly of the A metagenome-wide association study of gut microbiota in type 2... | reverse complement strand
ACTGCAGCTGAAGCATATGGAATACCTCTTTTACCTAATGCTTTAGCTGTTAATCCAGCTAATCTACCAAGAGTAGCAGTTTCTATAGTAGTAGCAAACTCTCCCATTGATGATCCTATTTGTGGAAGAGCATATAAGTAAGATCTTGGTTCAGTCCATTGAAACTCGTTATTATTTACTTTTTCTCTAAATACTGGGTCAATAGCATCAGGATCAAAGAACCAACTACCATTACGTAAGGTTTCTTGTTTATCTCTAAGTTTTTGAGTTTTTACATTATGACTGGTATTATTATCTTCTTCTAACTGATTAAGTTTAGCTATTATGCCACTTCTATCTGGATTATTAGATACTTCTTCATTTCTAACAAAATTCACAGCATCACCATATCCTTTATTAACATATTCGCTTATTTCTTCTGCACTATTATTAAAAGATAAAATATTGTCTAAAGCTATAGTAAATCTATTCCATAAAGGAATATTGCTTACATTAACTGAAGTTACGTCTTTTGGAGCTTCCGCTTTTTCAGCCAATCTAATATTACTATTGGTAAGAGCTAAGGATCTATCTGTTAATTCACCTAATAAGTTGATACCGCGATATTTTTTCTCACTATACGTAGCTCCTCCAACTTTAGGAACTTTGTAGTACATAGATATAAGATCTTTATTTGATTTAGTTATCTAATCAAATTTAGCGAAATCCTATGATAGTGTGTCCCATATTTTTTGAGCTCCTTCCTCATCTCCCTACTTAGCTAATTCATAAGCTTGTTGTCTTCTGGTTTCATAATCTTTAACAAAGGCAAAATCATTTAGATTCTTTACTTCGTTTTTTATTATATTACCTTTCAGAGAACTTATATTGGTTTCTACAGCTTTTTCTATAGTAGATTGTATTAACGGGGTTCTATACAAATCTTGTATATTATTAGCCAATGAACCTAACACAGGATTGGCAGCAATACTCATAAATCTTGCGCTCTTATTCCACCAAGAAGTATCCTTATCTTTAGTTTCTTCTTGCTGCTGATACTGATATTTAACTGCATCTTTATTGTAAAGATCGGTATACCCCTTTTCTTGAACATACTGGTTATATTCTGCAGCTTTCTACTTTCTATCTGACGCTCCATCATTAGTAGTTACACTGTCTCTTACATTAAATGTAGAACTAGTTAACTTACGAGCTCCTAATCTTAATCTGTTATCTTCCATATCAATTGTAACCAAGGTATTTATATGCAGACTTTACAGCCTGTTGGTATCTTTCTTTAGAACCTAATTTTCTTACTTTATCTTCATATATCGCATTTCTACTAACTGTAGCTTCACTACTGCCAGTCTCTATAGGATATAGACCTTCAACTTCAACGTATAAGTCAGATTTGTCTATTTTTTTTCTTTTCAAACCTTTTTCTGTAGTACCGCTTAACACTTCACCAGTTTCTGGATCATATTCTTGTTTAATTGTAATTTCTTCCTAATCAGATATATCTCCGAATGGTACTACTTTACCAATTGATGCTACATTTTCTATATTCATTCCAATATTGCGTAGATCTTTCATAGATACATAAACTTTTCTTCTATGATAAATATCAGCTATATCTCCTACAGTACTTCCTGCATCTTTTATAATAACATCTCTAAACTTATTACTATACCAAGCTTCTTGAAATCTTACATTGTTAATTAGAGATTTTTCAAATGTATTTGCACTTTTACTTCCTTTCTTTGCAGCCGGATCGAGTAGTGCTTGTTTAATATACTGTGGAGCACCCATATCATACCCAATTATTCCAGTAACAAAATCATCCCCGAGCACCATATTACCTGTTTCATTGGATACTTTAAATCCTTATTCATAGTGCCTTCCCCTCCTTCTGACAAGAATATTTCACCAGCATTTGGAGATAAAGGACTCTGTATATTATCTAATACTGTTTTGGATTTCTGTCTTGGCATACCTTTTGCAGAATTAAATATTTTATCAACATTGACAGTCATATTCTGCATTGCTTTTTCTATTACATCTGGAGTTATACTACCATTTCTATCTATTCTCTTTCTTCTGCCGACAATCCTCCAAATTTAGCTAGCATATTTCTATTGGTAGTAGATTCTACTATGGTGGTTAAATCTGGTAAACCTTGAGGAACTGTACTACCCGAACCGCCTCTTCCTGCATTTTTCAACTCTTGTATGTATGACGGATCTACTTCATAGTCTGGTCTAATAGTTCTATCAATTTGTGACTATGCTATCATATCAACAAATTGACTTTTAGCCGCTTCTACATCTCCTCCATTTCTTCTAATAAAACTTTCATAATATTTTCTACCCTGAGGAGTGTCTATAAGGTCATTAAACTTAGCTGATGCAACCTAATACAAGTCATCCATGTTATTACACTGACTATATATCTAGTTCCATTAATGTATTTAGTACCTAAGAATCCTCGTTTTAGATCATTAAAGTATGGAGTGCTCAACTCATTTGCATTCATAAATGCTACAGGAGTAATATCATCAAACACTCTTCTTTTATCTAATGTATTATAGTTAGGTATGTCAGAATCATCCCATTCTTTATTATACCTTCCTTCAGCCATCATTTTAGATCTTGTTTGTAATCCAAGTCTTAGGTTATCTGCACTTTCTTTAAGCAAACTTAATGAAGAATAATCTATATTATTTATTAATGATTGTAAACTAGACCTAAAAGAAGCATCTTTCAAAGCATCAGGATTAGATACCATTTGATTTATAGCATCCTGTATATCCTATCTACCAGTAGTAAGATCATAATAACTTTGAGTATCTACTGCAGACGGTGATCTAAATTCTCCAAACTTCTATAACTATGCTCCAAATTGTTGAGCAGCTCTATCCATTTCTTCTTTCTGCGCTGCACCAATTCTAAACAATTCTCCAAAATTAATTGGAGCATAAGTATTAATAAACTAAGCCTATGCGGCTTGATCGTACATATTTGCTGCCATATTATCTTCTAAATTTACTCATTAAGTTAGAATAATTTCTGTCTTATATATAGATTCTAAGAAAGGAGCGTATGCATCCAACATAGCCATATCTCTATACTTTTGATTATTCATTAATCTTCTATTCTGTGCGTAGTTACTTATCTGTGATAAAGCTTCTCTGTTAATATTTCTAGCTGCTGCTCTACTTCTAGCATTCAGATCAGTAGACATGTTACGAGCAGATACAAATTGCTGTCCTAAGTTATTGAGAGTATTTGCGTATTCTCCTTTATATTGATTCTCAATATTACTCTTCTGTGAATATAAATCTGCTATAGCTTTATCTGCAGCTACCTGACTTTGTAATCTATAAGCCATACTAGCTCCTGTATTTGTATTAGATTGAGAAGCATTGTAGTTTGATATAGCTCTGTTCTCTCTGATAGCTCTTCTAGCTGGAGTAATATCATATTTTCTACCAGCCATAGTACTAAGTATTTGACTAGAGTATGGATTATATACTGTATCAAAACTTTCTGCGGTAGTTCCTAGGTTAGATAATACTGGAGTTAAAGCTGCTAAATCTGTCAATCCTTGACCTAATTTTCTCCAATCAAAACTATTTCTGATACGTGGGCTCCTTGTAGAACCTGCTTCTGGTACTTCAGATGATACTGTAGAAGGAGTAGTATAAATTGTTTCCTGTCCAAGTCTAGAAGGGTATTCTGCACTTAAATCTAATGCATTATCTATTAGTGGTAGATCAGTAGTAGTTGCATTGGTTCTAGTAGATCTAGTAGCAGTAGGTACAGCAGTAGCACTTGATACTGTTCTTTTACGAGTGGGAGACGCTGAGTAGCTTGTAGGTATTCTCTCTGTTCCTAGTCTATCTATAGCCTCATTACTAAGATCTAATTCGTTATTAACAGTATCTACCATCTTTGCTCTAGGTCTTCTTGCTATTCTATTAGCAGCAATCGCTGATGCTGAAGCATCTACATTTGGTAGATTAATTGGTAACCCCTGCGTCTAATACAATGGTGTCAATACATTATCAGGATTCATATTTGTATTAAAATCAGAATACTTACCATCTAAAGGTACTGCACTATTTCTATCTGTTACTTTATATTTTCTTCCTCTATAATCAAATGTGTCACCTACTTGATAATTGTATTCTTTTCCAGAATTATCTCTGTATGTAAATCCTCTTTTTGTTCCTCCATCTTTAAACTTATTTGCAGGACTTTTTTTAGAAATCTTTATAGATTCCTATAAATTAAATAATTGATCATGAATCATCTAATCATTCATCTAATTCAATTTAGCTGAATTCTCAGCATATTTATCTTTGCCTTTGCTTTTCTTTTTAGACATCATTCTTTTACCCATTTGTGCAAATGTTTCTTTACTTCCGGGTACTTTCAAAGTATCACTTAATATTCTACTGCCTTCCGGAATATTTACTAAATTACTATCTGTAGGTTTACCTTCTTCTGGTACTTCTAATATGTTACCATCTGGAGTATTAATAAGTTCACCATCGTCTACATAAGCTAGACTAGAAGTAGTACCTCCGTATGCCATCGTATCTACAGATTGATCATATGTCTCATTCCAATCTGCATTTAATAATGCGCTATTCTGTAATGCAAACCTATTACCTAATACTCTTTCCTTTTCTCTTCTGTACTTTTCTCTGAGACCTTTATTCTGTACAGCTCCTTTAAACCCAGTACCTAGTGTAAGAGTTGGGTCTTCATAGAAACCATTTACTTGTACCTTACCACTTTTACCTATGGAACCAACTACAGCTCCACCTATTCCACCGACAACGGCTCCAACAGGTCCTAATGCAGCTCCCATTTTAGCTCCAGTAGCAGCTCCCTTGAATACACTCTATACAGATTCTTTAGCCGCCTCACCTCCAGTAGTAGCATTAGAATTACCTCCTACTAGAGTTAACATATCACCTGCTCCACCTATCATATTACCTGCTACTCCCATTATATTAGGACTTGTACTAGGATTATATGGTTGTATCTGTATAGGATCTCCAGATAATTTCTATGGAACTTGAGCAGACATTGCAGGACTAATAGGTTGCAAAAGATTGCTAGTTATATTCTAGTATCTTGACTTTATATAATCACTATTAAAATTATACCCGCCCGTTTGGTATTTATTTATCTTATTCTTTTTTTTCATTATACTAATGAGTATCTATATGTTGTATTAATATTAGGGAGAGTAAAGTTGTGTTGTTCTCCACAATTCAAAGTAAGATCACATATTAAGTACTTACCTCTTAATCTACCCGGATATGATAATGTATCATCACTATTCTATTCTCTGCCTATAGCAAATCTATATGTATTTTCTCTATGATCTATAGCATAACCACCATTTACATAATCCTAAGTAATAGTACCTACTTGATCTGTAGTTCTAAATGTAGCATCAGTAAGCATATTCTTATATCTCTAAACTGACCGCTAAAGAATACATTGTCAAATGTCTTAGTATATAGTATATCTTTATTAATAATATACTATATCTTACACTCCATTACATTTAACGCACGATCTTCGGTTTGCATCACTTTATTGTCTTTGATATATAACAACTTGTCAGAAAATTTCAAGTGACTAGTAGGATTTTCAGTATAAAATGAAGTAAAACTTTGGGTATATTCATTATATACTAATGTCTTAGTATTGAAACAGAATCTAACTTCGTTGAATTCATTATCATAGAATGAATCATGAACTACAAAGTTAGGATTTGCATTCAAATAAGTCTATACTCCTTTCTCTTTAGACAACTTATGTATAGTATCAGAGAATTGGCATAACTCATTTTTATCTCTATCATGCCAATATAATGCGAAGTCAGAGTTAGTTATACTATTGTCGTTTATAACAGATGACCCATTACCAGTAGTAATATAATCGTATCTTGTCAATATACCACCAGTACCTAAAGTAGTTCACTAATATTGTTATCAGTAATAAGTGATCTATCATTTACAGAAGCTACTCCAAATGCGCTATCTTGCCAGAAGAACAGTTTGTCATTAAATGACTTAAGATTGGTTATCTTACCATACTGATTGTCTACATCTAAGTAATCTGCAAACTTAAACTGTAACCAACTATCCGTTACTTCATTATTAATCTTAGCTTGTGAATATACAATTCTATTTATATTATTAGCATTAGTTATTGCATAAGCTGATTCTGTAACATACTTCTTTGCATCACCTTGAACTGAATATGCATCATTATATGCATAGTATGGTTTAGTCTATTTATTATAATTACCCAACGTACCCCCATCTATAGTAGTACCTAAATATGGGTTAGTATAATCATCCATACCTTCACAACTACGACTAGTAGTTTCACCATATTGCAATGCTAGATTAATACTACTTTCTACTGGAATATAATCTGTACAGCTAATTAATGATGCTCTATAATCTCCGTCACCCGGATCTGGGAATGCGTTGGCAGTCCTATGATCATGAACACCAATAAAAGTATCGCCACCATATACTAAAGATTGACCACCACTAGGTCCTACTGTAGTAAATGAGTTAGTACTAATATATGTAGAGTTAGTTCTAGCTATATAACTATTCCCACCATATGGTATATTACTAAGTTTTATGTTTACTACTGGTAACTCAAACCAAGCCTTATTCAAGAATATATCTTGAGAACCTATTACGCTTGTTATGTTGTAGTTAGCCTGTATAACACCATCCACTCTATGAAACTTTGGTATCTTAGTAAAATCTCCATTCAATACTGCGCAATAACCAAATGGTCCTGCTCTACGTGCACCATTATTATCGCCATCACTGTTGTGTATATGACCTAAGTTTAGATAATTAATATCACCAATAGTTCTATAGTACTGCATCTTTTCTGCCATAATATTTCCTCCAGCCATAATTGGTGGAAATATAGAGTTATTATTAATATCTACAGTTAACCTATTTTCAGATATTGCAGTATTATGTAATATGTATCTTTTGCCTATTAAGTTTGATATAGAGTGTACAGTCTAATGTGTACCAAATTCTTCAGATGCTATTACAAATCCATTAATGCTACTATTATAACATCCTATGAGCTTTGATTCTGTTACTCTGTCAGAAGAAAATCCCCAATTTGTATTATTAGGAGTATAAAGTATTTATTAGAAAATACATTAGAACTATCAGTAGCTTTATACCAGTATCCTTTACTAGCTATTGGGTGTAAATAATATAGTAATTCAGCATGAGCATTCTTAAGTTTGCCTACCAAGCTTTCACCTGTTATATCTAGTTCTGGGCTTATGAATGTAACATAGTATTTTGTAACTCTATCATTATAGAACATAGAGGATTGCTCAGCCCCTAGTTCTCCATAAGGATAAGCTTTTGCATACTTAACAGGTATGTCCTGATCTGTGTATCCAAGCGGTATTCTAGGTCTATAACTATTATCTGGTTCATCACCTTTATTGATATACTTATATGGATAGTTGGTTATCTCTGATATAACTCCTTGCATCAATACAGTTCTATCATCAATAGTACGTCTACACCTTACTATTTCGTACGCCACTGCTTCTTCTGGTACATTAGATACTTCAAATTGTAATCCTAATGCTTTACCAATAAGATTTTCTCCTGCAAAGAAGGTTGGGTACTCATGAGCGTTAGGCATTCTAATATCTCCAATCCAACTAACTTAGATGGAATACTCTTATTGTTATAGAATACAATACCAAATCTGTATATCTCATCTCTCTAGTATCCTCTGAAATTAGCATCAATATATGGATCTGCATAATTCATCTATCTAGAATACTCTGGAATACTACGATTTATTGATGTATCCTTCAGTCCATCTAAGAAATAGAATGTCATAGAAGATGTAGTCTGAGGGAGTACTTGAATCTTAGCATAGTCATGACCTTCTGTTGCAGATGTATTCATAGACTACATGGTATCCATAGTAAGCTCAGTATAAACAAATCTATAGCTTACATTTATACCACTACCGCCTAATATTCTAGCACCTCTTTCAACCTTATTACTATATTGTAGATTATCGTTAGCAGTTGGCTATCCCTTTACAGAGTTATAGGGATTGATGCAATCATGTTCAGGATCTATATCTGATAATATATTCTTCCATGCTTGCGAACCATACTCTGGTAGCATTACATCAATATCATTCTACCCGCTAGCAGATTTAAGAATAAGTCTCCCTTCCTTAGTACATCTATAAGCTCTAGCATCATAATCTGTTCTCCAAGTATTTTCTTTAATACCAGCAGCAAATAATCTATTATCTTTCTTCTCAATAGTAGAAGCTACAAATGAATTGTTTGTTAAAGAATTTAATTCTTCTAAAGTAATAGTATTAATTGGAGTTCCACCTAAATCTTCATACTCAATACTAGTAGCTGTACTAGATGATTTAATTTCAGCAATAACATCAATAGTTGGTAATGCCGTGTTATCATTATAAAATATCCTAAATATCCTACAATTAGTATAATAACTATTATAGTTTATTCCTGTAGTTTTATCTACCAGATCAATAGTCATTTTAACAGACTTACCTGTAGATACCTCTTTATCTAACCCATGATATTCATTTAGGCTACTAGAAGTATTACTGTCTGTTAAATGCACTAAACCACTACAAGGAGACATAATAGTGTTAGATCCTCTAACATTAAATAATTGGTATACATATTGTACAATACCAGATGATAAATTACCAGAGCCTAGTTCTGTTATTTTTGGAGGAGATAGTAATGAACTCGGAGTTAAATCTAATATACTTAGATCTTTAATATTGCCTTCACTATCTAACAAGTCATTGGTAACACCCGGTTCATATACATCTTATTATCCATAATGTTTAATACTCTAATAGGAGTATTTCCATCTGTTATGTATATCTTAATATTATTCTCAGCCTCATAGTTAGCTACTATTTTAACCCTATTAGACTTACCATACTATAGTTTACCTTTTATTATTACAGTGTTCTTTAGAGGTAGATTATTATAATCAGATACTCTATATACTCTATTTATGTTTTTACTATCTACAGTAAGAATAACAGCATACTTATCTACAGTAACAGCATATAATACAGTTTCATCATCTGATATAAATCCGCCACCATCTACTGGGTGAATATTCTAAATATTTTGCAATACTCCACTAGTACCTTCAGTATCAGTAATGATTCTGATGTTCTCAGCATATCTATACTGATTCTCAGGTATTGCATGAATATCATATCCATATTCATACCACCTACGAAACTGTTAGTTTGTAAAGTATTTGTCATAATCTATTCTAATTATATATTATTTGTTCATCTCCAGTAGTAGCAAAGAACGTATCATGATCATCAAACTCTGTATATAACTTATGCCAATCATTCTTGATAGATTCTATTTCATCTACACCCGGCATCATAGCTTCTGCGTAAGCCTGTCTACGATAGAAGTTCCATGAGTTCTTCATATCATAGTATATGTTTTGATTCAGTTGTCCTTTTAGATACTTAGGATAAGATAACTTCATAGCTACATACCAAAATATAGCTTCGAAATAAGAAGGATTGTCAGGTATCATAGGCATACTATCTTCATCAGTAATGATAGCATGATAAGATATCTTAACCCAACCACAAGGAACATTAACTGTAATATACCCCGGTTTAGTAGAGTATTGTAATGATCCGTTTAATGATGCTGGATTACCTACTATAAGTCTACCATTTACACTAGGTATAGTATATTGATTTACTAAAGCACTTAATGTCTTTTTAACGTTAGGATCAGAGTTATGATATCTAATGCAGACCTATCATCTATAAGGTTGTATAAATTCTTTACCAAAGGTATAAGAGCGTTATCTCCAATTATCATATTAGGATCGCATTTATCACATTTGGTATAAACACCAAAAGAGTTGGTAACCTTTCTCATGGGTAACCAACCACAACTATTCTCAAATGAAAATGCTACCTAATTTAATCTGTATAGATCACATGGCAACTTTGCCTAGTAACCTATTACAGGAATATTTTCTACTTTATGTTCTAGTTGCTATATAGCACCTATCTTTTCCATAGCCTCACCAATCCACTCTCGTACATCTGTAATTTTGATTTCATCTTCTTTGAGATCAAGATCAGCTATGACCTTTGCTATTACAGCCTTTGAACTAACTAATTTATTGTCTATCATAGCTGTTATTTAATTGTAATATAATCATGTTCTCTATTCTTTATTATCTAAGCTAATCTACGTTTATTAGCTCTAGAGGCTACAAACTAATATTTAGTTTTATTAGTTAACAGTGAATCCTTTTTGCTCCAGTAATATCTAAATTTATAGTAGTCACTATGTTCGTTGATAAAGTATACTGCTTTACCTTGTATAGCACTTTCATGATAATCAATCCTTAGACTCTTATTATCAAAGTTCTTAGGTCTACGTTTCACTATACTTAGATTACCCAATCTGCATGGTAGTTTAAATTCTCTACTATGTTCAATAACCTAGTCTGCTATAAATTTAAAATAGTCTTCTATTATTTGTCTGTACACTTTATAATCAATATCATATACAGTATCTCTTTCAATATTAGATAGGTAGAACTAATAGAAGTCACTTATTGTGTAAGATTTTCTGTGTGTCATTTCTGCTGTTTATAAATGTTCTACATATCATCTCTAGAGTTATTAGTCTCATCAGTAGGCATTTTTGGCATTATATTTAACTCTTTACTAAAGATTAAATCTTTAATAGTTGGTATCATGTGAGCTGGTGCTGGATAAGGCATATCTGGATCAAAGCATTCATTTGCATCAGCTGGATTCTCTAATATAACATCTGCCTCAATGTATTCTAACTGATGGTTACCACCATCTATATATATTCTGTTTCCTTTCAGATATGCTATGTAGTCTTTGCATGTATATTTTCTATACTTTTGATATTTGTTTTTAGTTTCACTTCTAACTAGATTAAATTGCCGAACATATCTTTTACAGATACTAATCCAGTTCTAAAGTGAAAGTCTATAAGCTTTGGTAATTCAATATTACTTACGTATTCAATATGACCGGGAGTGCACTCAACACGATCTAGATGAATACAAGGCAGAGTCTACACATACATAGGATTGATATCTCTTCCTTTATCAATATCCTATTTAATTAACATAGCTCTGTAGTTATGAATCCATTGCTCGATTTGTATTCTACTTATATGTTCTGATTCGGCAATAGAACTGTTGCGCAATTCAAGTAGAATATCATCAATAATAGTATTCAATGTGTTTAATTTCATAATGCATTATTTATTAAATATAATAATAACGTATTTTAAGGCGTTTCTAGCCACTTTACGTAGTAAGTAATACAATAGACCATATGAACTAATAGCGTTTGTTCTTGGGGCTATAAATGAAAAAAGGCTAGTATTAACTAGCCTCATTCATTGCTTTTTGAATATTCTATGGTAACATCTACTTCATCTAAGGTGGAACCATGTTACTCGCTTGTTTTATTAAACCTTTGAGTTCTTCTACCTGATCTTGCAGCTCCTTTATCTTTGGATCTTCTTTCTCAGGTTCTTTGTCATTATAGTCTAACTACTTAAGTATGTTCTCGCATTTGTTCATCTCTTCATCATACTTAGCCATTGCTTCTTTCTTAGCTTTGCATTCATCGTAGTTAGCTTTAACCATGTTTATTATTTGTTGTTTATCAGTAGCCACTGTTAAACCTATTGACCCATCTGTCACTATAGATTTGTTTTCTTCTACTGACAACTTCTTAGATTCTCCATCACAACTAATTACTATATCTACTAATTTCTTTCTAGTCTAATTAGGCATTGGAAATTGTTGTGGTGGTAGTTGCTCTTCGTATATCTTAGATACGCTAGTAACCATACCTCTATAGTAAGTAGTACTCTTTTTAAATGTGCCTACTACCTCAAGCACATGAATTGGTTGACCAATATTTAATTGGGAAAATGTCATCATAATTAGTATAGTGTTTAAAGGGCTCATATAGAGCCCTTATTATTAAGCTGCTGGAGCTGGGGCAGCTGGAGTAACAATATGGTTTACTACTTGGAATATTCCATTACACTTATTATAGTATACGAAATATTTATTTCCAACAGTAACTTCTTGATTAACCATCTGATCACCAGAACCATTTACCAATTGTTTTCCTCCCGCAGATACATTGCTTACTGTGTTAACAGAAGATGTAGTATGAGTAGGATCAATCAGGATAGCTGCATCCGCAGCAGTACTAGCTGAAGGAGTGTGCTGTACGTTCAACAGTAAGATACCTTCATTTGGCAATTGTCTCCATTGGTATGGGCACAGACCATAAGTAACCTGATTAGCTTCGGTATCTGTAGTCACGTATATTGTACGTGCTACAGGTATACCAGCTCTATCTAATCTCTATACATTTCTACGAGGAAAACCGTAACCTAGATTATAGAAAGGATACATAATTACCTCCTTTCTATTAGCAACCACATCCTTCGTTGTAGCCATATCCATAGCCTGCAAACCCACCATAGCAGCAGTTAGGATTAGGAACTACGTACGCAGGAGTTGGGCACGGAGCTTTCAACTGAGAAACAATATTAGCTGTTTGTGCTTGCTGAGAAGCAGCCAAAGCCAACTGAGTGTTTTCTTGACGTAATGAGTCAATCTTGTTCTGCATTTCACGCATTTCAAGTTGACAGAATCTATCATTGATAATCTGAGTCTAAGCGTCTATCTTAGCTCCTAGGATATTGAACTGAGTATTAGCGTTGCTAGTTAATGTATTTGTCTGATTTACTATTGCTAATTGACTTTCATAACCCTAAGTAGTTATAGCATTTCTAACGTCGCAGCAGCAAGAAGCGAGCTGTGATGCAAGATTAGCATTTTCCACTCTGGATAGCATTTTATTACCTGAGCACCAGAAAGTTTAGTGTCACAAGCGATCTGACTTACGCTAGTATTAATAGTGTTTAATGCAGACTGTACTGAGTTGATATCGCAATTCAAAGTATTAGATAATGTGCTGATAGCTTCTTTGTTACCATTGATTGCCTGCATCAACAGATTAGTGTTAGCATCTGTGTTCAGTTGAGAAGCCAATTGGAAGCTTCACCGCCTCTGTTGCCAAAGCCGTTTCCACCCCAACCGCCCCATACAAAGAACAGTAAGATGATCCAAATCCACCAACAACCATTGCCACCCATACCATTGTTATTCATCATAGCCATGAGAGCTGCAGGGTCCATATTACCTTTGTTTGCATTCTGCATTAAAGCAGCTAGACCAGCGTCAAAACCGCGATCTTGAACGATAATTTTATCTTCTAACATAATTGATTTTATTTAGGATTGATTTAATTTGATTAATATCTAATGTAGCGCACAGAACGACCACGTTTGGATTCTTCTTCCATAGGAAAAAATTTCTCTCTTTCCCTTTCAAAGTCTCTTTCATCGTATTCTCTGTCGTACTCTTTACGTCTACCATATGAAGATCTGCCCATTCTACGGTAGTTACCGTAACGTTCCTCTTCGTCGTCATCTTCATATTTGCTGTAATGTCTTTCGAAAAGATCCTCTTCAGCATTTCTAATCTTATCACACATTACATAAATATAGTAAAACCACATTTTACCTTCATCTATGTCTTTGTCGTGCATCCATGCTTTAGCTAATTCTACGAAATACTTCGTATTATTAGAGCCTGTCATGCTAACAACTACACGGTAGTAATCTGAGTATACCATATTCAATGCTACATACCAGTCGTATTTGTTTATCTTTTCATCCAAACGAATACCATACTGATTAGCTAATGCTGTAGTTTCCTCAAGTGACCAATGCTGACCTCTTGTTCCGTCTTCATTTTCCATCTTGTTTACAGCTTTGCGAGCATGCTCATCATTGAAGTGAGGACCGTGTTCAGCTTCATAAGCTTTTATACGGATTATTCTATGCATATTATTATTGATTAATATATTAATAGATTGATTTATTTTTTATTTAGTAACTTCTACGATTCTAGTATCAGTTACCTTTATAAGTTTGTTGCTATTATGTATTTGATACTTTCTGACACGATCTTTCTCCAATCAAAGTGCAAGAACCTCTAGAAGCCATTTTTATACTAATTACGATATTCTTTTTTTTCTTCTACAAATAGTATCTGGGAATTTCTTAGATCTAGTATGGCAGTTAAGATTGAGTCTTTTCTATTTACTGTGATAGTAGTTAATTCATTTAGCTTTAGTTTTTCACTAAAGTCAACATTCTTAGTTTTTATTTCAACGGATGCTGAGTCTTTCATTTCTGTATTGATTACTTGTACCTACTAGAGATTCTTATCTTTGATTTTAAGTTCTTTCTAAACCTTCTTTACTTCAGTAATTAAACTATCTTTACTATTATTCAATTCACCTATAGTAAGTTGTAAGGTTCTATTATTCTCTTTTAATTTGCTATTTAATTCCTGATAATACTTGTAATTGTTTGTTACTTGACCTAGACTGTTATCTAGTGTCTTTATTCTCTATCTCTAAAAAAAACAAAAGGCAGTCAAACTAATTATGATAGTGACTGCCAATTTGTTGAAAAAGCTTTTTAATAACATGTTATTCTGTTTTGAATTCTGGTAATATGTACTAGATCGAAAGTGCACTTGACCTAGACATTTTTTCGATAAGTTGAGGATCTACGTTATCATCAAAAGTATGTATGTAACCTATTACTATAGATCCGATCCAATTATTCTTTTCATCACTTAATCTTCTGATAGCAACGGGTGACAACCATTACCTGTCATGATTGACTTAATCTTGTTATCCAGAAAGTCTGATGTATCTATATCGTTTATAAATGTATATTCAGTATTTGCCAATCAGATACGAACTTAGAGATTGTTTCAATCTTGATATCAGACAAACTATCTCTTACTGAAGATACTCCATATTGTTTTACTTCTAATGTAGCAGATATGTACATCTCTCTATATAGAGGATGCGGTTGGATAAGATATACCCTGTCAGCTTTTAAGAAGTATAGGAGTTCCCATAGTTCTCCATAAATTGTAGCTATATTTCCAGCATTTTTAACATTGTTAACATGCTCTTGCTTTTTCCATCTTTCAATCTTATAGTCAGTTATCTTATTCTTTGTGTACTGATTATAAGTGAACCATAAAGCTAAAATTGAAGCTACTCCTGTAAGTATTTGTGGCAAGAATTCTAAAAACATTTGATAATAGTTTAAAAGTAAAAACCCCGGCTGAACTTGATCTGCTAGGGCTGATAATCGTTTTGAGATATAACTATAAAACGTATATAAGTATGTTATGTTTTACTTGGTCTATGGATGTTAACGTATTCTAATAGCTCTTTATATTTCAACATTTTACTGAACAAATTCCTTCCATTACAATGTTTAATCCAACCTATATAACTACATATTTTTTGTTTATAATCATCCTTATCAATATCTTTTTTATTTAGTTTTGTTATCTTTCTGCAGAAATTTTGTTTGATTCTCTTTCTAAGAAGTATATGTGTATGAAACAATCTGTATCCTACAAAATCTATTCCTCTAGAATCTACTTTAAATTCTGCCAGTTATCTTTGAAATGTAAATTAAGTTTATTCTCTAAATAATCCTTAATATCTTCATATAGATATCTAAGATATTTCTTATCACTATGTAATATTACAATATCATCTGCATATCTGAAATAGTGTTTAACTTTCTGAACTTCCTTAATATAGTGATCTAGATAAGTTAAATATAAGTTTGCAAAGAATTGTGATAAGTAATTTCCAATAGGTACTCCTTCAGCAGAGTCTATTATACTATCTAATAGATTTAATAACTTAACGTCCTTTATCTTTCTTCTTATTACTTGTTTGAGTATATCATTATCAATTGAAGGATAGAACTTTCTGATATCTAACTTTAGACAATACTGAGTTCCTTGTATGTCCTTTAATGATTCTTTTACATCTCTCATAGCTTTATGAATACCACGTTTCTTAATGCAACTATATGTACCTTTCACGAAGGTTGAAACCCATATAGGTTCTAATATATTCATTATTGCGTGGTGTACTATTCTATCTGGATAATATGGCAACCTAAAGATTTCTCTTTCTTTTGGTTCATATATCTTATAGATATAATACGGAGATGTCACATATGTACCATCAATTAACATTTTCTATAACTCTAACAGTAACTGTTCTTTATTCTTATCGAACTCAATACTTCTGGTCTGTGAGTCTTGTTTTTTCTAGCTTTCTTTTCAGCTAGACGTAGATTGTCTAAGCTAACAATCTGTTCAAATAAATTATTATATCTTTTCATCTGAAAACCCATACCGAACTTTCGCTTGCGCTACTAATACAGTGTTTTAAAATGTCGTTTTTTACCAAGAGGTAAGGTCTTCTCTAACAGTGCTTCTTTAAATATCTTTATTTTAGGGCTCAGTGTACTGACATTAGCATTGGAATTACTCAACTCATTGTTAGAATTGACATTCAGTAACCTAGCATTACTGTGTTATTGACGTTACTGCCTAAATGCAAGAGAACAACCTATTATTTTTCAATGAAATTCTATATTTTTACGGTATATAGATTAACCGAGTACCGACATAAGCAAAGGAATAACCCAACCACCGCTAGAATGGACACCCAGCAACCCAGCATCACCGCCGTTAAGGACGCTACCGCCCAAAAGGATAGTTCTGTCTGATGTACTATTATTGCTGTAATTATAATCACACCAATATGTTGTAGTATTTCCTCCAAATGCTTCGTCTTTAGATGGGAATAAATCAAAGGCAGAGTTATATATCAACTGCTTTTTATATCCTTCTCTAATTGTTGTCTGCCCTTGTAATGTATAATCACCTATTGTGGTTGAACCAAATGTAGCGAGATTACTATTCAACATTACATCATTACAATTATCAGTAGAGTTAAAGTGTACTAATGCATCTATTACATTCTTCCATAAGTGTCCAAATGGATTCTCAACGCCTCTATAACTAGGTACATTATAATTGAATGTAGATGTAGTAGCACCTTCTGCATTAGATTATTCCAAGCAAACGAAACCACACCTGTAGAATTACTAAAGAATCTGTGGTGCCACATGGAACAATTGAGTATATATTAGAACCGTTCTTAACTGGTTGACCTGCACCAGTTACACCTGCCCAAGTCCGCCTTGTCTATATCCTTCTGAAGTTAATGTAGCATTGTAAGTTGCTTGACTATTAGTACATGCGTATTCTACTAAGTAAAGAATAGTAAGTATTCTATGTGCTTTATAAGTATACATATTCCATTTCTCACTACCATTTGCTCTAGCTCTAGATTGCATAGTAGTTCTGGGGATAGACACTGTAGGGGTAGAACCATTATTAACTGACATCAACTTATCACTACTGTAGTAGCCTCATATGCTGAAATATAGAATTTAGTTACATGTTCCACGTCTGCTAGTTTAGGATCATTAACATACAAGTTAAGGAAAACGTCTGTATCATTCTTCATACACTTATACCAGAATTCAGGTATTTCTACCATAGTATTAAGCGTCATATCTCTGTCAGTTCCATCTTCATACTTAGTTCTATCAGATGCATTGATATATTTAACAGTACCATCAGAAGTAATAGTACATGTTTTCATTTTAGATTGAATAGGTAATGACTTATGCCAAGGCATATAACCTATTCTAGTCATAAGAGTATTCTGAGGCTCTAATGGAAAGCTAACTCCATAGTAATTAGAGAAGACATTGTTATCTCCTAAATTAATATCAGAAATAGTCTAAGCACCTAGATAAGCTGCTATTATGTCATTATTCTGTAATTTCATATTATTAGTAAATTAAATATAATGTTTTGGAATCTTTAACTGATAATGCTTCGTATTGTGCTTGAGTCATATAAACTACATTAGATACTACATCAGATGCAATGCAACTTGTTAGGTCTACAGTTTCAGATAATTTATCCCATTCTGCAGGACTAGCTGTAATACATACATAGTTAGCTCCTGTATCATCCAAGTTATACACATCCCCAACTGATGCTGTACTTGGTAATGAATCAAAATCAGCAACCGATCCTTTTACTCTGTATACTGATGCTACTTTTGCATCTACTTGATCTTTGGTATATGCATCTTGAATGCCATAACCAGATAAAGTAGTAGCCTTAGTAGCTTTCTTTTAATCTCTTCCTGTAACATAGCTACCACTTCAGTGTCTCCACTAATAGGTTTCCATGTAGCGCCATTCCATACTTTGATGACAGCTCCAGTCGGATCTTCTTTTAAATCTATCCAGTAAGAAGCTTCCATAGGATTGGGAGCTATCTTACTTGGTAAAAAAATGATGTTCTCTTTCATAAATATTTATTAATTATCTATTGATTGTTCTTAGTCCGATTAAGACATTATATATTTATCTTGTGTTATATACAAGGTATATTTATCACTGCCTACTACAATATCGTATGTAGCAGTCCTAGCAGAAGTTTTTAAATTAGTAGTTGCTTTAATAGTCATTGTACCATTAGCCATTGTAGTAGTAAGCCAAGTATAATTTCCCTAGGGTGTGTATTGAGCGAATGCGTTTTCTGGAGTATAAGTACAATACTTAGTGCCCCCCTTCTATTCAAAATTTAAATTCGTAGGATAGAAGTAGTAGTTACTGTGTTTCCTTCTTGAGATATAGTAATAGTTAAGGTTTGTCCACTTTCTCTCTACATAAACGTAACCTAGCCAATTCTAAAATTACTACTAGTATTAAGCTGCTACTGTAATTTCAGCTGTAGTTGATATTAACCCTGTAACTTCATCTGGTAGACTATATAACATTTCTACAGTTATCCATGTGTGACTAGCAATAGCAAAATCATATGGTTGGTCTAAACCGTTCTTTAAAGATTCAATTAGTGGAACCTAAGCATCAAAATCCATTGAACCAAAATTCAACGAAGGAGTATCTGTAGTAAATACATATTCATCCTCCTTCTAATATACTAAAACATCTCCATTATAAATTCTATCTACCTAGTCATTACCACAGTAATAGGTATCTGCTTTAGTTGTACCAATATAAATATTATTAATCATATTAACCAACAATTATATATAATGTTCCCGGATTTTTACTAGACAAAGCATCATATTGACTCTGAGTCATACGTTGCAATGCATCACTAAGAACCTCACTAGCCACACTCGCAATACTATTTGATACTTCATTAATCTTAGAATATACTACTTTGTTTTGCACAGCATTAGTACTAGTACTTGATAATGAACTATCAATAGTAGGTTTATTACTTAAATCACTATATGAACCAGTTGTAGCTACAGTAGCAAAGTTTGGTTTACTTGAGATTTCAGACCAAGCATATGTAGGTTTACTAGATCCTATCCAGCTAGGTTTGCTAGTAATCTCACTCCACGTATAAGTAGGTTTGCTTGTACCTATCCAAGATGGTTTACCAGTTATACCTGACCATGTAGTAGTTCCTGCAGGACCGGTTGCACCTGTATTACCTTTTAAGTTCTTAAATGCAAATGAGAATGTTCTAGCATTTGAAGTACCACCTAATGTTACTGTTACTGAAGGTGTACCTACATTTGCATCTACTGTTGCACTAGCGCTAGTAATAGTTGCTGCTGCACCTGCAGCTCCAGTATCTCCTTTTTCTCCCTTCTCACCAGTATCGCCTTTTGGTCCAGCAATAGTTGGTATATTCAAAGTAACAGCAGAAGAACCATCATAAGTACCCGTAACTGCTCCTGTAAACTTAATGGCGTTAGGATTCTTTAATGAAGTAGGAATATCAGAAGTAACAGCAAATGTGCCTGCTTTGGATACAATTCTACCACTAGTCTAGAATTGGTAATCTACCCATCCATCATCAATAGCTGCTGTATCTGACGGTGCATCTTTAGTACCCAATGATAATACAGCTGGACCAAATGATCCATTTACATTTCGTATACCTAATGCAACTGCACTTATCCAACCATTACCTGATTTACCTACATAGACTATTTTCTTTCTAGATACAGGTGTAGTACTAGCATCTACAGTTTGGTTAGTTGATGATGCTATTTCATCTAATCTATAAGTTGGTTTAGTGGTTCCAATCCATGTTGGCTTTCCTGTTACGTTAGCCCATGCAACTGAATCAGCTGTGCCACCTCCATTAGCAGATAATACTCCATTACTAATAGACAATCCTGCTCCTACCTTGATACCTCCTAAAGTAGTACTAGATGCGGTTGGTAATGTGTATGCAGAAGGAATGTTTAATGCTGATTTAAAGTTAGCAAAGGATACTCTTCTAATAATTTTATCTGTACTCTTTATATACACTGAAGATATAGATGTACCAGCTGCTTCATCTTCTTGTTCTGTGTAAAAATACTTACCATATACAATACCATCAGCATCTCTCTGTACCATAGTATTACCAGTTGTTCCTTTTGCCAACAGTACATGACCTCCACCACCAAGTAGTACGTATGAATCACTAGATCCTTCTTTCTTATAACCACTAGTTAGTATCTGTTTGTTAGCGTCTCTAACTGGAATTTTGTCTGCTGTATTAGTAGCACTCATATCATTGGCATCTAAAAATCTAACCCATGGATTTTTAGTTACATTCCAACCAGTTCTATAGAATATTCCTCTCTAAGTAGAATTAGTTGACGAGTTATCAGAATACCATATATCAAATCTTCTCGAACCTGCAGGTAATGATATAGCGGCTCCATAATTAAACGGCGCATCTAGCTGATCTGGATTAGCTGAAGAATATTCTTTAATACCTATCTTATCCCATAGTGTATTATCATCATGCGTTGTTGTAGTACTTCTATATCTTAAATAAGCAGTATCCTATTGACCATCTAATGTATCCGCATCTAGACCTGTACCTGACATTTGTTCTTTGAACTTATCTTTAGAACAACGACGAATATAACCATCTTCATTAGACATGAAGAATACATCACTCATTGTATCAGCATATCCATTCTACCTACCTGCAGTTGTGTTTATATAACTAGCTTTTATATAACCGTCTGCATTTCTTTTTACTATACTATTTGCAGTAGGTTCATAAGAAGTATCAGCAGTTTCAACCATAGTTCTTTTAAAAGTAGCGTAGTCAGCATCTGTCATATCCTAGCTGCTTTAGGAGATACAGTTTGACTACTATCTGTATAATCAGAGGTCCTTAATACTGGTAAAGCATTTTTAGTAGTATAAAAATAATATCTTCCTCCACCTCTAACATATATTACCTCTGACCCACCGTTTTCCATCTATGTTACCCTACCTATAGGATATACTGCTTTATCTTTCGTCCAATTATAATTAAAAGATAATATTCTTCTATGTGTAGTACTGTTTATTCCCCAAGCTAAAGGATAAACTTCTTCTACAAAATGAACCGAAAATCCTTGTTCATGTGTTGACCAACTTGGCTTTCTAGATACTCCCAATGTGGTATGCACTTCTATTCTATTGTTGTACTTACTATCCATACGTATAGTAACAGGATAGTATGTATTTTCGTCTAGAGTTCCAGCATCTATCACAGTTTCCCTAAGTACATATAAATTGTTTAAATTTCCTACTTCATAATCTTTATATAAGAACTTATTTGCATTACCAGTACTGTTAAGTATGAAGTTACCATCAGAATTAACCTGCATCCACCATTCCATGTTATTGTTGAAATTAATGGAGCCTTTATTAATTATCAGATTACCTGAACCGTCTCTCTATACTAACGAATCAGCAACTGGAGTTACAGATCTAGTAGGTAATGCTGACCATGCTGCATTCTTTCTAACGTATTCTTTACTATCAGACGGAGCATCATCAATTCCTCCACCACTGCCACCTTCAATAACAATGTTGCCAGCTCCTAGTAATGAACTGCCATTGACAGTCTTAATAGTTTCACCACTAACTAATCTTTCTTGTTTTGCAGCGTCTAATGCAAATATTTGTCCTGCTAATCTATTCTCTACATCTGTAGCTCTGATTTCTTCAGCTTCTATATCTGATTGTAGTTGTGTAACTGTATCGGTTATATCAGATGCTTAGTATCTGTATATGCTTTAGCTGAGTTAAGAGTTGCAGTATCTGCTGCTTTGTAATCAGTATCTAGTTTGTTAATAGCTGCTGCTACACCAGATAATTTGATGCCATTAGCTCCTACAGTTAAGTAAGAATCAGAAGTACTATCAATAGTAATGCTAAACTTATTATTCGCTAGACTTAAACCATTACCGGCAGTATATGTATCTACTAGATCGCTAATATCTACAGGTACAGTTTGTTCACCATCCTCAGTTACAAATATAAAAATAAGGCTCTTCTTCTGTGGATCGTAATAAGCTTGCTTTAAGAATCTATCCTTAGGTATGCTTATTTCACCAGCATTAGTAGAGTCTACCATCAATGTATAATGTAACTCATTATCAGGATCCTATACTAAGTTAACAGTAGAAACTTTGCTTGATTGCAGATTGCTGATTAAAGTATCTTGTGCATCATTACGATCCGCTTCTACTACTATAGCATCTGCATTTGTTTTCTCAGCTGCTTTAGCTCTAGTAATCTCATTGTCTAATTTAGTGTTAGTTGCAGTATCAGCAGCCTTATAAGCTGTATCCATTGCATTAATAAGATTCCTATTATTATCTTCAGCTTGAGTAGCTCTAGCAGTTTCATCAGCTATAGCTTGTGTATTAGAATTTATAGCATCAGTTAAAGAACCACCCTGTTCAGACATTTTAGCATCTACAGCCCATATTTCACCTTGTAACTGTTCTTCCGCTTCAATTGCTCTGTTCTGTTCTTCTACCATTCCTGAAGCAAGAGCTGTTTCAATTTCTATAGCACGCTTTGCCTCATC